>Ga0182018_10000812_pt1 | contig 38761 bp, 29 predicted proteins | sample 812P2MmetaG_FD_120490 | JGI IMG/M metagenome (GOLD analysis project Ga0182018, IMG submission 120490) | Permafrost microbial communities from Stordalen Mire, Sweden - 812P2M metaG | ecosystem: Environmental > Terrestrial > Soil > Wetlands > Permafrost | place: Sweden: Stordalen | collected... | reverse complement strand
GACATTAGCGAGATGCAAAGAAGCGATACTTACCAGGAAATCCGTTGGGCCATCGACCGGATGAATGAAATGATCTCCTCATTGTTGGAGTGCTCCAAGGGTCGTGACAGTCTTCGCCCTGCCTCCCGAAACATCGTCGACACAATCGAGCGTGCGATCCGGATGACAAGTGTGAGGCAGGAGTTCCCGCGCATCACCATCACACATCATCATGAAGGCTTGGCCGTGGGATGGTTCGATTCCAACCGTCTCGAACGGGTGGTTGCCAACCTCGTACTGAACGCTTGCGAGGCGGTTTCTCCGCACTCAGGGCAGATCGTCATATCCACGACCGGAAATCGAGCCTGCTTGCAAATTGGCGTCTGGGATAACGGCCCCGGCATCCCCCCGACGATTCAAGATTCTGTTTTTCAACCCTTTGTGACCTACGGAAAGGCCGAAGGCACCGGACTGGGTCTCGCGATCGCGAAGAAGATTGTCGAGGACCATGGCGGGAAGATCTACCTTGATGGGAGAAGTGAGACCGGAACCTTATTCAAGATCACGATTCCATTTGCCATTCCGGAGGGATCAATTTCGTCTTGATTCTTGGAATCACCACAACAACACGCTATGCGGTATGAACGCCGGAGCAAGAATAGACCACATCACGCCGTAGGTACCGAGTGACCCGGCGGCGCAAAACTCGACCACTGGAAAATGGTTTCACGACAGTTGTGGAGCAGGCGGGCTTGTGGGACACGGGAGGGATGTACCGAGTGGAAGCCAACCCTAGGGGTGCGTACGCCAAGCAGTGTTGGTGGAAGGCCAGAGTGAGCGTACGTATGAGGTTGAAACTAAAGAGGAAGAATGGATGGGGAAGAATTCCGAAGGATCGAAAAGATGGAAACAGTTCTCATAGTTGATGACAGCCGTGCGATGCAGAGGACATTACAGCGCCTTCTTGAGGCAGACTCGCTGCAAGTTCAGATCGCATCGGACGGAATCTCTGGCCTTGAGATTTTTCGGAAGCAGCCGCCCAGCGCCGTGATGCTCGACCTGAAACTGCCCGACCTGTCCGGCAAAGAACTGTGTCGCGAATTCAAGACGATCGCGGCGTCAGTGCCCATAGTCGTGCTCAGCGCCAACGCCGCAGTGGAAGACAAGGTGTTGCTCCTTGAGCTCGGTGCGGATGACTACATCACGAAACCGTTCATCCCGCGAGAACTGCTGGCGCGTGTCCGGCGCGCGATACGTCGTGGCGATAAGACTCAAGCGATTTCCAATGTCCCGGCGAAAGCTGGGAGTCACGAAGTACTGATTTTCGGCGATGCGCGCATTGACTTCACGAGCATGGAGGCCTCGCAAGAAGGCAAGCCAGTTACCCTCACGGCGCAGGAATTCAAGCTCCTAAAGTTCTTTGCCTCGTCTCCCGGCAGGGTTCTTTCGAGAGACGAACTGCTCAACGAAGTATGGGGATACCAAAATTATCCGTCCACGCGCACCGTGGACAATCATATTCTCCGGCTGCGCCAGAAACTAGAACCTGATTCCGCCAATCCGCGCTACTTCCTGACTTTTCATGGCGCCGGCTACAAGTTTGTCCCCGGTTCGCCGACCGTGGATATAAGGAATGGTCCCGCTCCTTCCCGCTGTGCAAGGAAAGCCGGAACCATTCTCGTACAAAATGAGTTTTAACCGATCAAAGGTCGCGCGTGGCAGCGTCCGCTTCTTCCGCCAGTTGCTGCACTGTCTTGAAGAAGTCCGGCGTCTGCTACGGCAGCTCCGGCCGTGGCTCCGCCAAATCGCAACCGACTTAGCGGACCTCCTCGCTCCGACCGACCCACCGAGTAGCGGCCTTTCGATCTGAACGGAAATCTGCGACCCCATATGGGTTACTCATTGAGAGCCGCGGTTGTTGATCGCATTACCTCGCGCAGCCACACATGACGCGGATCGCTGTTGAGCCTTGGATGCCAAGCCATCAAGAAATGAAACGGATGCAGTTCGTGTGGTGCTTTCACAACGCGCAGTTCGCGATTTCCCCTAACAACCGAGCTCAGGCCACTGGTTAACGTCAGCACGAGTTCTGTGCCCGGAAGGCATTGCAAGGCCACACCGAAGTAGGGCACTCGAATAGACGAACTGCGCTTAGCGCCAACAGCCGCCAACTGCTTGTCCGGGATGGTCTGCACACCGGCATACGTAGATACGACGATGTGGCTCGCCGCCAGGTACTGCTTAAGCGAAAGCCGGTCGCCAAACCGGCTGCCACGAGCGACGGCGCAAATCCAATCCTCTCGATAGAGCCTTTCCGATTGAAAGTGTGACGGCAAGAGTCCGTCATCTATGTGCAGAACAAGATCGACTTGTCCGTGCTCCACTAATTCTGCGATGCCGCTCTGCCATGGAAGGAATTCAAACTGCACTTGGTAGTGTCCGTTCGCATACTGTCGGCACAAGCGGGGCAGCACAACTGTGCACACGTTGTCAGGACCGGAAATGCGGAAGTGGCTCTTCTCCCGTGCTGGATCGAACAGGTTCGGCGTAACCAGATTCTCCATCCTGGGTAGTAATCCCTCAAGCTCTTGGAGAATCTTCCGACCCCGCAATGTGAGTTCGAAGCCTCGCGGCGACCGGACGAGAAGGTCATCTTGAAACATCGCCCGGGCGCGCTGCAACGCGCGGCTCACTGCAGGCTGGCTCAGGAACAAGCGGGTTGCTGCCGTTGTGATGCTTTTCTCCTCCGCAATGGCTGCAAATGTAATCAGGAGGTTCAAGTCGACTTGTCGTAGTTTCTCTAGACGCATGGCCTTCATGATTATTATGCATGAATCGCATGGAGTTGTCCGGTCATCTGTGACTATGTAAGTCAGAAAGATGCACAAGGAGAATTCAATGCAACAGGGAAAGGGTTTGCAACATAAGCGGGTGATTGTCGTTGGCGGCTCGTCGGGAATTGGTTTGGCAGTCGCCGAGCAGGCAGCATCGCAGGGAGCCGAGGTCATGATCGCCTCAAGCAACACTGAGCGAGTTCAGAAAGCGGTTACATCCATCGGTGGAGAAGCACAGGGGCAGGCGGTTGATGTCTCGGACGAACGAGCCGTGGCAGCCTTCTTTTCGAAGCTTGGCACTTTCGACCATTTGGTTTTCACTGCCGGCGATAGTCTGCATCTGCACGACCTTGCTGCTACGGATCTGCAGCAAGCCAGATGCGCCTTTGACCTGCGCTATTGGGCCGCACTCGCCGCAGTCAAATACGGACGTCCACATATTCGCAAAGGAGGTTCTGTCGTGCTCACGACTGGAATCGCCGGCCAACGCCCGCAAAAGGGATGGGTAATTGCCGCAAGTGTTTGCGGAACCATTGAAGCCCTAACACGCGCCCTAGCGGTCGAGCTGGCTCCAATACGGGTTAACGCAGTATCCCCCGGAGTCGTCCGGACGAATCTCTGGCAGAACATGAGTGCGCCGGAGCGGGAACGTCTATACGAAAGCGTGGGCAATAGTCTCCCCGTTGGCCGAGTGGGCGAAGCTTCTGAAATCGCGCAAGCCTATCTGTTCTTGATGCAGGAAGGATTTGGTACTGGGCAGACCGTCGTGGTTGATGGCGGTTCGGTCCTGGTTTAGCGCTACGGTGGTTTCCGACTGGTTGATCGCCTAGGAGAGTAAGCGTGAATGAACTTTTTGATGTCGTCACGCGCGCCTACGCGTGAGCCCGCTCGCGGCTCCAACAAGGGCGGGACGTGCCCGTTGATGAAACGTGCACTGTCAAGATGGGGCGCGATTCTATGTCCGTCGTCGACGGTTACCTCAGGGCCTATGGAATAGACGATCTTCGCGTTGTAGATGGTTCCATCATACCGAGGGTGACAGCCGGCAACACAATGGCTCCCTGCGTCATCATCGGCGAGGGTGCCGGAGAAATATTGAAAGCCCATTACAAATTGTGACGCGCCGTACGTCGACGACGACGTCGTTCTGCATCGCGATCAGACCAAGAAAGGGACCGCACAATGAACGAGACAAGAAAGAATGTAATTACTCAAGGCTCGTTTACTAGAGTGAAAAACCGGGATGCTCCAGAGCAAAGACGAAATCCCAATGAGTCAGTCACGAAGAGCGCGGCGGCTGACTTGTCGCAGGGCTCTATGGAGCCGGACGCAGAGATCTTCTTCGATGAGTCGCTGTCTCGCATCCCGAGTGTGGATTTGAAGGAAATCCAGCAGTTGTCCCGTTTCCTTCCGGTGATTGTCTTTATTCCCAGATCCACGGCCCGAAACCAATTTGCTCCCCGCAAGATTGCTGTGACCAAGTCTTCGAGCGAAAGCTCCGACACGACATCGCTCCTTGGAGTCTTTGGAAACGCGTTGGAGCGGTTCACAATTGCCAGGGCGGAAAGTATGTTCGCTTTTGGTGACGTCACCATCCATTTTTCGGCAATGGAAGCACTCCGCAAGGGCGAGCCCGTTGTGCTCACAACCATGGAGTTCAAGATGCTGAAATACTTGATTCAGAACGCGCACCGCGTGATCTCACGCGACGAACTACTGAACGAAGTGTGGGGATATGAGAGCTATCCTTGCACACGAACGGTTGACAACCACATTCTGAGGCTGCGCCAAAAACTCGAACGCGACCCTTCACATCCAGTACACTTTCGGACAATGCACGGCGTCGGCTACAAGTTCTTACCGTAATGCTGCTAAACCCATATCCTACTCGGTACCTCATCGTTCCCCGATCGTATTCCGCGATGCGCTCATTCTCGTGAGCTCGCCAATGCCCTGCTTCGTTGCCCAGTTCTCGGCGCGCATTTTCCAGCTTTCTTAATGAAGGAGTTGTGGTCCGCGTGCTTTCAACAGGGATACCGCACATTATTGTGTATCTTCCTGATACAGCCCGATGAGGTTGCCGGCCGGGTCGCGGAACGTCGCAATCCTGCTGGTGCTGTTGCCGTCGTCCGAGTGCGAAGCCTCGACGATCAGGCCGCCTTGTGCGGCGACCCGCGACAGGGTGGCTTCGATGCTGTCGACCCAGATGTAGGGCAGCAGGCCGGGAAGGCGGCCGATACTACGGCCGGTGACCCACGCGCCGCTCACGTCTCCGGTAGCGTCGTCGAAGCTCGGACGGTTGGTATCCCGGTGGCGGATATTCCAGCCGAATGCCTTCTCATAGAAGGCCGCCGATTGATGCACGTCGACCGCAGGAATTTCCAGGCAGCACCATCGGGGGCGACCAAGCAGCGCCACGCGTCCCTTGGGCTTGCCATCCGCCAGCGTGGCTCCCCAATCTTCCGGGTTCAGGTCTCGGGCGTGGCGCGAGAAAAGCCAGAAGTGGCCGGCGAAGTCCTGCACGCCGTATTGCCGTTCGCCATATACGGTTTCCTGCAAGTCCTCGACGATTTTAGCGCCGGCCGCTTTTGTGTTTTCGAAGTGAGCATCCACATCCTCGACAAAGATGGTCAGGCTCTGAGTCCCGTAGCCGAGTTGGGCCGGACTGGAGGTTCCCGCTCGCGCCCGCTTCAGCATGATCCACGCGTTGCCGAGGTGCATCTGGGCGCCGCTGATGCCGGCGGCATCGCTGTAGCGGTAGTGCTCGGCGAAGCCGAAGGTTTTGGTCAGCCAAGCGATCGCTTCGCCGACGTTTTGGTAAGCGACGCGGGGCAGCAGGGTGTCGGTGGGCAGCGAACGATTCGGGATCATTACCTACCTCCAGCGTATTCGTAATTTCCAAGAGCCTACGACGGCGTGATTCCAGCTCTCCACGTTCAGGTTAGCGAACGCCTTGCCAACTGTATTGTAGAAAAAGGTCAGCGCCGGAAAGTCACGACGGGCACATGATTGCACTCGGCTGCCGACCGTGGCCGGAAGGCGGTTGGCGTGATTCCCGTGAGGTCGCGAAAGTCGTGGATCAGGTGCGCCTGATCGGTGTAGCCGTATTCGGCGGCCACCTCGGCCCAATCGGCGGAGCCAGGATCGCGGACCGATCGCACCATGCGTTGCAGGCGGCGCACGCGGGAAAACCGCTTTGGCGAAAGGCCCACGTGCTCGCGGAAACATCGCACAAAAGTCTTCGGCAGCAAGCCCAGGCGCGAAGCTACATGGGACACGGAAAAACCACGATCCAGCGCCGAAGCGGCAAGAGCAATCGCAGGATCGGGCATTCGCGGGCGCACAAGTTGTTCCAATAGAACAGCTTCGAGTATCTGCAACTTCCGCCGCGGCGTTTGTGCCTCCAGCAGTCGTTCGCGAAGCACACCACCGCCGTGTCCCCAAAGCTGCTCGAGCCCCACAAGCTGATCGCGCGCTTCCGCCAATGGCAAGTCGAAAAACGGTGCAGCGCCCCCGAGCTTAAAGTCCACTGTCGCGAGACACCGCTGCTCCCGGGTGTCGATCACCGTGGCCTTCGCGTGCGGCCCTCCCAGCACGGCACCGTGCGTGCGGCAGACGGTTTCGCCGCCCGCTCCCGCATAGGTTCGGAATTCGTCTTCATCCAAGTTCACCATCAGATGGATTCGACCGTTGGGGAGTATGCGTTCAAGGGTCGACGTCACCGACACAGCTCCCTCGTGATAGTGGAGGCATGCTACGAAGGGTGCGAGCGCCGATGAGCGAGGATGTACGGCGAGCGAAAACATTTCCGCGTAAGGATAACACCGCCATCGAGACTTCGCAGATGACGTGCGCTCGGGAAGATTATCCGAGTCTGACCAGCAAGAACGGGTCGCGGGAACGGTACCAGCACTCCTATGGATATTGCATAGGAGGTGTGATAGCTTCTTTGGCATGACCAAAGGAAAGACAGTCGACGGCAAAAAATCGGAAGTATTGCAGGGCACGCTCGATCTGATGGTGCTCAAGACGCTGCACGCGCTCGGACCTCAGCATGGATTCGGAATAGCGCGGCGCATCGAACAATTGAGCGAGGATGTGCTCAAGCTCAACGAAGGAACGGTGTACACCTCGCTGGTGCGGTTGCTGCAGCAGGGATGGATCGCATCGGACTGGGGCACATCGGAAAACAATCGCAAGGCGAAGTTTTACTCGATCACCAAGCGTGGGCTGAAACAACTGGCGCGTGAGACCGAAGACTGGGAGCGCATTTCGGGCGTGATCGGGCGCGTGCTGCGCCTGGAAGGAGAGAGATAACCATGACCACTGGTTTGCGCACGTGCGCGGCAAAGTTGCGGGGATTGTTCGCCAGACAAAAAAACGAAATGGACGACGAGATTCGCAGCCATTTGAGGTTGCTTACGGATCGCTTTATCGCCAAGGGTTTGAGTCCGAAAGACGCAGCCGCGGCCGCACGACGCCAGTTTGGAAATGCCGCGCTGCTTGGGGAAGATCGTCGAGAACAGCAAACCTTCCGTCCGATGGAAAATTTATGGCGCGATGTGCGATACGGGGCGCGGCAACTTCGTCGTAATCCGCTGTTCGCGACGATCGCGGTTTTGACGCTGGCGCTCGGGATCGGGGCGAACACAGCGGTCTTCACTCTGCTTGATCAGCTCGTACTCCGGCTGCTGCCGGTAAAGGATCCAGCGAGGCTGGTGATGATCTGGCCCAACGGTCCGAACCTCGGCAGCAACGAAGGTACGCGTCCGGTGTCGTATCCGATGTACCAAGATTTTCAGCGGAAGGCGGAAGCGCTGGAGTCGGTAATTTGCCAATACGACGCGGCGGAGTCGGTCACCATCGATGGCAGCACCGAGCGACTGAACACGGAAGCGGTTTCAGGGAATTATTTTGAGGCGCTGGGAGTTGCACCTGCCCTCGGACGCGTGTTTTCGCCGGAGGTGGACGATCGCGTCTATCGAGGACATCCGGTCGTGGTGTTGAGTCACCGGTTTTGGGCGGAACGCTTCGGAGGTGATCCGCGCGTTCTCGGAAAAAAAATCCTGGTCAATAACTATCCAATGGAAATCGTGGGAGTCTCGGCTGCGGGTTTTGCGGGACTCGATCCTTCGAGTTCGCCGCATATCCGAATCCCGATCCTGATGCTGCCGGTGCTGCCTACCGACGGAGAATCGCTCGTGGACCGCGGCACTCAGTGGCTGCATGTGTTTGCGCGCGTTAAGCCGGGGTATACCGTCCCGTCGGCGCGAGCTTCGCTACAGCCCTTGTTCCACCAGATCCTGGAGGAAGAGTTGCAGGAACCGGCGTTGAGCAAGGTCTCTCCGTACGACCGCGCGCAGTTTCTGAAGCGAACGCTGGAGGTGGAAACCGCAGCGAATGGGTATTCGGATATGCGGCAACAATACTCGACGGCACTGATTGTGTTGATGGGCATGGCGGGGCTAATCCTGCTGATCGCGTGCTCGAACGTGGCCAGCCTGCTGATTTCACGGGCGGCGGCGCGGCAGAAAGAAATCGCGGTACGGCTAGCGATTGGCGCAGGGCGCCGAATGTTGATTCGCAGCTTGCTGGTGGAAAGCTTGTTGCTCTCCCTCGCTGGCGCGGCCCTGGGGCTGGCATTGTCGGTGGTTGCGACGCGCGGGTTGCTGGCGATGTTGCCCAGCGAAGGCACATTGTTGATGCTGCACGCGCAGCCCGACGTGCGCATCCTGTTGTTCGGCACCGGGGTTGCGCTTGCGACCGGATTGTTGTTTGGTTTGGCGCCGGCGCTGCAAGGAACGCGGCTCGACGTTTGGAGCAGCCTAAAAGACGCGGCCGGCAGCCTTTCCGGCGGCCGGAATTCCGCGCGATTGCGCAGGATTTTGGTGACCGCGCAGGTGGCGCTGTCGTTTTTGCTGTTGGCGGGAGCAGGCTTGTTCGCAAAGACGCTGATCAGCCTGAAAAGCAGGGGCACGGGACTGCAGGATCTGGGCAACCTGGTCACCTTTCAGGTGGACCCGCGAGGCCCGCGCTACACCGTGACGCAGATTCGCGACTTCTATGCGAACACGCTCGGAGAGATACGGGCGGTGCCCAGAGTGAAATCGGCGGCGTTGTCGGTTGTTCCGCTGCTGCACGGCTTCGAGTGGAACGGAAATGTTGCCGTCGAAGGTCATCTGGCCAAAGACGGCGAAGACATGACTGCAGCGAACAATGTGATTTCGCCCGGTTATTTTCGGACGATGGGCATACCGCTCGTCGCGGGCCGGGACTTCGACGACCGCGACCGGTTCGATGGCGGCGACCCCAATCTCAAGCCGTCGGTTGCGATCGTGAACCGCAAGTTTGCGGAGCACTTCTTCGGAAAACAGAGCCCCATCGGCCGGCACATCGGTAATAGCAAGCCCGGCGCCAAGTTAATCACCGAGATTGTAGGCGAAGTGGAAAATGCCCTCTACGACAATCCGCGTCAGGCGGTGATGCCGCAAGTGTACTACGCGCAGTATGAAGCGCCGGTTCCGCTGGCGGCGGTGTTTTACGTGCGGACGACCACTGATGCGAAAGCGATCTTTCCGGTGTTGCGGGGAGTTGTTGCGAAACTGGATCCGACGTTGCCGGTGTTTGAGATGAAGACCCTTGAAACGCAGATGGATGAGGTGCTAAGCACGGAACGATTGATCGCGTCGTTGTCGGTGGTGTTCGGCGCATTGGCCACGGTGCTGGCCGCGCTGGGCCTGTACGGCGTGATGGCCTTCGCGGTTGCGAAGCGGACAAAAGAGATCGGTTTGCGGGTGGCGCTGGGTGCGCCGAGGAGATCGGTCTTGTGGCTGGTGCTGCGTGAAGTGCTGCTGCTGCTCGGAGCCGGGCTGCTCGCAGGCGTTCCATGCGCGTACGCGTTCAGCCGGTACGTGTCTTCGCAACTTTTTGGAGTCGCGCCTACAGATCTATCGGTGTGCGCGGTCGCGGTGCTCGTTCTGGGAGTTGTGGCGGCGGTTTCGGGTTTCGTGCCGGCGCGGCGTGCGACCGCTATCGATCCACTCACAGCGCTGCGCTACGAGTAGCGACCATCGTTTCGCGCGTCTGGCGACTATCGATGCGCGATTTGCGGCATAAGACTTGTGCGCAAGGCTATAATCTGCAGCAACGCGACGCCCAGCGTCGTAGCGACAGCCGAACTTGCCCGGATGCTGCTGCGAGTCCCGATGGCCGCAGCGATGCCCACAATCGATGCCAGCCCGACGACCATGGTCATGGCGATTTCGGTCGGCGAAAACGTCCCGGTAATGATTCGAGCCCAACCCAAAAGATAGAGCCAGATCGCCGTCATCAGCAGCAGCCAAAAGACAAAGCACGGCAGCGCGGCCCACTTTGCCAGCGCGGAGCCGCGGACCGCAAGCACGATGGGGATCCAGAGCGGAGAAGTTTGGACGATGTGCCGCAGAACGCCGTGCGAAACGACCCCGACGACCAGAAGCGCCGCAATCATGGCGATAGAGCACGCCACGACAAGACGGACGTCTTTTCCCATCGACCACCTTCCAACAAAAGAGTTGCAAGAACGAGCGTACCGACGTCAGGCGGTGTCAGACACAACCGGAAGCGTGACGCGCACCTTGGTTCCTTGCTCGCTCGAGCTGATCTGGAGTGTGCCGCCAAATTGGCGGATACGTTCTTCCATGCCGCGCACGCCAACGCCGGCCCGAGCCGTGGTCATCTCCCGCTGCTTGTCCGGGGAGATGCCTTTGCCGCGGTCGCTGATTTCAAATTCGACAGCCTGCGGCGAGTGGGCCAAGTAAATCCTGGCGGAACTGCTCCCGGAGTGCCGATGAATATTGGTCAGGCTTTCCTGAACGACGCGAAAGATAACGAGTTCCAACTCTTTGGAAAGACTGCCGGGCTCTCCGGGCAAAACCAGCTCGACCTTGATCTTGCTGCGCTCTGAGAATCCGTCCACATACCATCGAAGGGCGGATTCGAGGCCAACCTCGTCAAGAAGCGGGGGATGCAGAAGGTAGGAAAGGGTGCGGATTTCTTTTGACAGATTCTCCGAGAGCGCCTGGCTCTCCTCCACCAGCGAGATGATTCTGGGATCTTGATTTCTGGAGAGATTACGAAGGCCGGAAAGATGCATCCCCAGAGCGGCGAGCGCTTGCCCGGCATGATCGTGTAATTCCCGGGCCATGCGGCGGCGTTCTTCGTCTTGCGCGCGCAACAAGCGCCCGGTCAGCTCACGGAGGCTCAGCTCGGCACGTTTTCGCTCGGAAACTTCCCCCTCGAGAGCAGCCGTGCGCTCGGCGACCTTTTTCTCCAGGTCGTCGTTCGCTTTTCGAAGGGCTTCCTCGGCAACTTTCAGCGGAGTGAGGTCGGTGATGAAGGCCGCGACTTCAGGCTCTGCTTCGGCGTTGCCGATGGTCGACGCGCCGATGAGGATGGGGACGCGCCGTCCATCTTTCGCGACGTATTCCTTCTCATACACGTCGCAGCGTCCGGAGATTCGCAACTGACGAACCGCGCGAGCGTCGGCTTCCGAGTATTCTGGCGGCGTAAGTTCGTCCCAGCGAACTTTCCCCGCGTTCACTTCCAGCTGCGGATAGCCCAGCGTCTCCAGGAACGCGGGGTTCACGTACCGGAGTTCCCCGTCGAGGCCGCCGATGACCATACCGAAAGGGTTTGCTTCAACCAGGCTGCTGAATCGCTTGGCGGCTTTGGCGAGTTCCAGTTGGTGAATTTCGCTCTGCAACAGACCCGCAAGACGAGTTCCTACTAACTCGAAAAATGTCTGGTAGCTGGCATCAAAGGGCAATCGCGGACTAATGCCGAAAACAGCCACGGCCTGGGTCGGTGACCCCAGCGTCGAAAGGGGCAAAACGTAGGCGCATGTCACGCGCTCGGGCCACGGCTGGCATACGATGTCGCCGAGGCGCGTTTGCAAATTGTCTATCCGCAAGGGAGCTTGCGAACTTGCAACTTCGGCGAGCGGCCAGTGGCGGGGATCCACCAAGGCGCCTACGGAAGCAGTGCCTCCGGCGGGTACGACTTCGCCGTTCGTCAAGAAATACAGCGCTGCAAAGGGGATGTCGGCGGGATTATCGTCGAGCTTTTTTACGATCGATTGCGCAAAGGGGAGTAGCCGTAGAGATTCTGGAAGATCTTTTTCAACTGAGGGCTCCAAAGTGATGGCGAGTAAAGCGCGAAGACGGCGCTCACTTAACACTTGCTCGGTAGTCTCGCTGCACACGACCAGCGTGCCCTGCACCGCGCCCTGCTTGTCTCGAACAGGACTATAGCTATACGTCCAGTAGACTTCTTCCAGCTTTCCATTGCGGTTGATGGGAACGAGTTGGTTCGTGTTCCAGGTGGAATCGCCGCGACTCATCACCGCTTCGATCTGCGGGCCGATGATGTGCCAGATTTCGGGCCAACATTCCATGCCGCACTGGCCGATGGCCGAAGGGTGTTTGTCCGCGCGAAGGCTAGGCCGGTAACCGTCGTTGTAGAACTGGATGAGGTCCGGCCCCCACCACAGAAACATCGGGTGTCTGGAGGCGAGAATCAGGTTGACGGTGGTCACGAGGGTATCGGACCACGTTGCGACGGCCCCGAGCGGGCTGGTGCTCCAATCGAAGCCGCGAATCCGGTCGGCCATTTCGCCTTCGCCAATAATCCGCGAAGACGAGCCCACCCGACCGGAACCCGCCGCGGGGTTCTTACGTTTCAGATTTGGAGCCGATGACATGGGCAACGATTCCCGTAAATTCAATGAGTCATCTCGAACATTGGATGACCAAAAGGCACGATTTGCCTACGAGCTACTGCTGGGGATCTGTGGACTAGCGCTCATTGCGATAACTGCCTGACACAGCCGTCTGAGCTTCCTCTCATTAGACCATAAACCTGAGTATGCGAGCAGCGGGTATGTGATCTTAAGACGGTTTTGTCAGCAACATTGTGATGGTCCGACCATGGAAGTAACCGACACATCGACGATCATTCACGCAACCGATCCAGGATGGCAGGGAGATCTGTGAGGGAATCGAGGAGGAATTCGGGGTGCGCGGCGCGCAGGCCTTTTTCGGTCGGGAACCGGCCCAGGACAGCGATCGAGCGCACCCCGGCGCGGCGCGCCATTTCCAGATCGTGCGGAGAATCGCCTACGTAGACGCACGCGCTCGGCTCCAGATTCATTTGTTTGAGAGCGAGCCGCAGGGGAGCAGGGTGCGGTTTTTTCTGTGCCGTGTCGTCGGCGCAGACACGCGAAGCAAAGCTGCGCGTCAGGCCGAAATAGCGGAGTTGACGGGTTACGCGGTCACGCTCGCCGCTGGTCACAAGTCCAAGACGATAGCGGCGGCCAAGCCATGCCAATAATCGACGCGCGCCGGAGACCAGCTTCGGCTTGTGGTTGGCGTATTGTTTTCGCCAGGCTAGATTAGCAGCATCCCAGCGGGCGCGCGGAATTTTGGCGGCGCGATAGACGTTGTACCAGTTCGGCGAATAGTGAACGGAAAGTTCCTCGAGCCCCCAAGGAATACCCATTTCGCGGAACATGGCCAGGTAGGCGCTGGAATCAGCTTCGAAGGAATCGAGCAGCGTGCCATCCCAGTCGAACAGGACGGCTTCAAGGATACGTTTTTTGTTTGCGGGCATCGACTTGAAAAGGTTAACAGAGAATGGAGCGGCATCGGCTGAGTGGCGATGGTAGTGGAAAGGCGCTGACCGGGACATACCCTCAAACTGGCGAGCCTCCAGACCGCAGGCGAGGAAAAACGTCAGGTGCACGGTGAGATGGGATCGCGTTAACCGTGCTTCGGTTGGGGACTAAAAGCGGAGGAATCGTGAGGGCACGCGATCGTCGCGATCGAACGACATGTCATCGAACAAGGCGGCGACGCCGTACCAGAGCGGCGTAGCAGCAAGCTCCAATCGCTGCACTCGGGCCATGGTGGCGACAACTACGTTTCCGCGGCCCATAGGGCGGCTGACCAGTACGATTTCCAGTTCGATTCGGGTGCCTAACGCGAGTTGCTTGGGGCAAAGGAAGAAAACGCCGGTTGAACTGATGTCGCGGGTGACCAGGGTGACCGGGAATTGTTCGAGTATGTCGTTGACGCTGCGGAGCCGCAATGGCAAGCGCAGAGTGGCTCGCGGGTACTCTCGATGCTCGGGGTGAACGCCGACCGCATGCGTGGGGACCCGAACAAAACGCCGGGGTTGCGTGTCGGTGAGCAGTGGTACAACTCGGAGCGCCGGTACCCGCGTCGCCGCAGTTTCAAGTTGCGGCACCATCAAGGGCGCGGCAGCGCACGACGCCACCGGCGCGGTTTCTGACACTGGCTCAACAATTCTTGCGAGGTTCGTCGCTCTCATCTCGCCCTCAGAGACGCTAACTGTACCTAGCCCGCGTTTCCAGACCGACCAATGCGGCTGAATCTGCAGCCGCTCCGACCCTGCGTAGGTGGGTCGCTAAAATGCCACCGGAACAGTCCAGCGTCAACCCATCGAAAGCGACCGGCGTGTCCTAAGATTAAATATACGGTAATAGTACCATCGCGGTCGTCCTTTTTCGAAAAAAAGCGTCCCGGAGTTTGAAGCGCTTTCGCGGATGGATTTCGGCGATTCGCGAGTTCACCATCCTTGTTTGTGGCGGGGCCTGGCCGGGTCTTGAGTTCGGCGTTGATCGAGCCTCGCTCCAATATGGCGCTGTACAAGCCCGTATTTGGCCTTTACGTTATTGGTTTTACCCAGGACGCGTTGCGCGTGCTGGGTCAATCCAAGCTCATGTCCACCACTCGATCCAGTATCCCTCCAGACCCCGCATCGCCGCCCGCTCAGACCGGCGGCGCCACCGTTGTCTTGGTGGCGTTTGCTGCCGTGTATTTGATCTGGGGATCGACCTACCTGGCGATCCGCGTCGGTGTCGAATCGTTTCCTCCCCTTCTTTTGGCGGGGTCGCGCCATTTGGTCTTCGGATTGATGTTCTATCCCGTGTTGCGATGGCAAACGGGAATTCGTCCGACGCTGGCGCATTGGCGCACCGCGGCCTTTACCGGGTTCCTGTTGCTGTTCGTGGGGAACGGTGGGGTCTGCATCGCGGAACAAACCGTGCCGTCGGGAGTAACCGCACTATTGGTGGCCACGGTTTCGCTGTGGATGGTTCTGGTGGATTGGCTGCGGCCTGGCGGTACGCGCCCCGTAGCTAGGGTCTTACTTGGTTTGCTGCTCGGCTTCGCAGGCCTGGGTTTGCTGGTGGGTCCGAAAGAACTGGGTGGATCGGCAAGAATCAATCCGACGGGGGTCGCGATTCTGATCGTGGCTTCTTTTGCCTGGGCCTGCGGGTCACTCTATTCCAAGCATGGGCAGATGCCGAGTTCTCCGCTGTTGGGAGCGACGATGCAGAGCCTCACGGGCGGCATCGCGCTCTGGATTGTGGGCTGGGTTTCCGGCGAGGTGAGCTCGTTGCACTTGGCGGCAGTCTCGACGCGATCCTGGGTGGCCGTCGGATATTTGATCTTTTTCGGCTCGATGATGGGATTTTCCGCTTATATCTATATTTTGAAGCACAGCACCGCTACGCGCGTGGCGACCTATGCGTTTGTGAATCCGATGGTGGCGCTGTTTCTGGGATGGTTGCTGCTGGGAGAGTCGATTACGCTGCGGACGATTTTGGCGGCGGCGGTAATCCTGGCGGCGGTGCTTCTGGTCATCACCGCGCCGCACCGCCAGGCTTTGCAGACAGCCGCCTCGCTCTCAGAAACCGTTGAAGCCTGACCCTTGTCTTGCCGCGTCTGATTCTTCTTTGACGCGCCTTTGCGGATAGATTCGCTTTTCCGTTTGGGTTACTTTGGCCTTGTCATGATGAACCAAAACACTGTGCCATCCGGATCGAGCATTCCACCCAGCGCCGCGGCGCGATACTGGCGCGCCACGATGTCACGTGACGCGCGCGCGGACGGGACGTTTGTCCTGGCGGTACGCTCGACGCAAATCTATTGCCGGCCATCCTGCCCGGCGCGACGCCCACTGCGACGCAACGTTGTTTTCTTCCGCACACGCGAAGAAGCGGAGAAACAGGGATTCCGGCCGTGCCTCCGTTGCAGGCCCAACGAAGTGGCCGGACCGATCGCGCTGGTCGAGCGCGCCACCCAGAGGCTGGCCGAGTCGAGCGAGGACAGCGTACGATTCGGTGCTTTGGCGGTATCACTCGGCACGACTCCTGTGACGCTTCGACGGGCATTTCTGCAGGTAACTGGACTGCGGCCGCGCGAACTGGGCGCAGCGTTGCGGCTTGCGCGCTTCAAGAAGTTATTGCGCGCGGGGAAAAGCATCACCGAAGCGTTGTACGAAACCGGATACGGCTCGTCGAGCCGGGTCTACGAACGCAGTAACGCGCAGCTGGGGATGACGCCTGCGACTTATCGAAAGGGAGGAATGGGTATGAAGATCGGCTACAGCATCGCAAAATCGGCGCTTGGCAAGGTTCTTGTGGCCGCAACGGAGCGCGGCGTGTCGGCGGTCTATCTCGGAGACTCGGAAGCGAAGCTGGTGCGGGAATTGAAGGACGAATATCCGCGCGCGGAACTCGCTCCGGCTGACCATTCGTTTGAGCGATGGGTGAAGGAAATCGTGTTGCGTGTGGAAGGCAAACCGCCGCGTATCGAGCTGCCATTGGACCTGCAGGCGACGGCGTTTCAGCGGCGCGTTTGGCAGGAACTCCAGCGCATTCCCGCGGGGACGACGCGAACGTACTCTCAGGTGGCTCGCGCGGTGGGCGATCCGAAGGCCGTGCGCGCGGTGGCACGCGCTTGCGCGACCAACCCGGTGTCCATCGTTGTGCCGTGCCATCGCGTGGTTCGGCAGGATGGCAATCTGGCGGGATATCGCTGGGGTCTTTCGCGGAAAGAACAGTTGCTCGCACAGGAACAGAAGCCAGAAGTTAGTGGCTAGGTATTTGGAATTCGGCGGCGCGGAGGGAACGCCATTCTCCCGGATGGCGTTGGGGGTGCTCTTCTGGTTTCTAACCTCTGAATTTTAGCCGCGGGGTTTTACGCGGGTCGCGTCTTTGGGCCAATCTTGCTTAAATCTTGAGTCGTTGATCTTCAGATTCTTCATCATGTTCGAATAGTGGAACTGGATGTAGTCGCCGCCGCCGGTTTCGAAGAATTTCTGCTGAATCGGGAGCCACGAAGACTGGTCGATCCACATTTGAATTTTGGTGATTTGCCGGCGCATGTCTTCCGATTTCGGCGTGAGTTCCAGCAAAAAAGCTTTTCGACCATCGAGTTGTTCTTCGCCTGTCAACTTCACATCATAGCTTTTCAGCATGTTCTGGCTCTTGGTGCCAAAGCCCAGCAAGACGTATTGATCGACCATGGCCCGATTCTTGCCCAGGTCGTACTCCTCGACCCGCTTGATCTTCGGCGTGTACACAAACAGAGAATCGCCAACGCGCAGAATGGTGCGGGGGTCGGGTTTCAGGATTTCGATGCGCATCTTCTGATCCTTGCGGACGAAGATGCGTCCGGTTTCGGTAGAACTGTCCTTCACCACGTCGGTGTACTTGGTGTTTTCCAGGTCGGCCGTGAGGCTCTTAAAATCGGACGCGGATTTGTCCATGATGGCGAGGACGCCGTCGGTGGTAGCTGTTCCCGTGTTTTGCCGCGCCCACAAGTGCGAGGCACAAGCCGCCGCGCTGAGCCCCAACAGGGCAGCGAACCAAAATTTGCGTGTCAAAATGAGCCCCTGAGGCGGACGGACTGGCCGAAGAGTTCCGCTCCAATTAATCGTAGCACACAGGGACAGATGCATGAACGCGAGAGAATGTTTGCATCGCATAGCGCTCGAGGGGCGCGGCTAGCGATGAATCTCGACCTGGTAGGCGATAACCGTGCCGGCCTCGTCGCGCACCGGCTCGATCTTGGTGATGGAAAATCGGCCGTTCCCCAGGTCCGGCAAAGCCTTCTTCAAGGCGTTGTGCAGGTCGTTTTGCAAGGCCGGCGTTTGCTCTGGCGGGGCCAGGACGCGGGCATCCACACGGTAGGTCTGGCGCTCGTCGCGCTCTGACCCGGCTACCAGTGCGACTTGTCCGGAAGCGGCGGGGAGTCCAACCTGTGGCTCGTCGTGAAACCATTTCGGCGGCGTCGCCAGCACGAAAATCAGTATGACGATGACGGCGAGGTCGTATTGCCAGGTGCCGCGCTCGTACGACCAGAAAAACGTTCGCCCAAGAATGGTTTTCAGGCTGGCCATCTTAGTCCGCGGGAATTCCGTCCACGATCACGCCGTCGCGCATGTGCACGACACGGTCGAAATAGGTGACCGCTTCCGGATTGTGGGTGATCATCACCACCGTCTGGCCAAGATCTTTGTTCAGCTGCCGCAGCATTTGCAGCACGATTTCGGAGTTCTTGGAATCCAGGTTCCCAGTTGGTTCGTCCGCGAGAAGGATTTTCGGCTCATTGATAATGGCGCGGGCGATCGCCACGCGCTGCTGCTCGCCTCCGGAAAGCTCGGAAGGCTTGTGCTGGAGGCGGCCTTCCAGGCCCAGCATCTTGGTCACGACATCGAAGCGGTGCGGATCGAAGCCGTCACCGTGAATAAATTGCGCGATGGCGATGTTCCCCTTAGCGGTGAGCGTCGGCAGCAGGTTGAAGCGCTGAAACACGAAACCGATTTTGTGGCGGCGCAGCTTGGTACGCGCGGCGTCGCTCATGGTGGTCAAGTCGTTCCCGTCAACGTACACATGGCCGCGAGAAGCTTGCGCCAACCCTCCGATGACATAAAGAAGAGAAGACTTGCCGCATCCGGACGGGCCCATGACAGCGACCGATTCTCCTGGAGCGACCTGAAAGTTCACACCGCGCAAAGCCGGCACATCTACCTTGCCCGCGCGATAGAGCTTCCACAGACTTTCTGTTTTGAGTATCGATTCCACGCTGTTTTGCCTTGGAAAAATCAGCTTTTTTGAGAGTGCCCGTATTGTAGCCGCGTTTGCCATCCCTGCCTAGTTGCGCGCCAAATCGTCCGCGCGCCCTCTCCGTATCCAGGTTCTGTGTTCCACAAGGTGTTGCGCTGCGCTTTGCTCTGCTTCAGTCGTAAGAAAGCGCCTCGACCGGATCTTTGCGGCTGGCCATCCACGCGGGATAGGCTGCCCCTAGAATCGCGCCGGTCAGCGCGATGCCCGCGGCGCGCAGGATCCATTCCGGCGTGACCAGGATCGACAGCGTGGGAAAGCCGGCCAGAAACGCCGCCCGCACCGCATAGCTCAACCCGACACCCGCCGCGATGCCGAAAACGCACAGCGCCGCCGATTCCGTCAGCAGCGCGCGCACGATGAACGCGCGATTCGCGCCGATCGATTTCAAGACGCCGATGTCCCGCGTGCGCTCGATCACCGTCGTGTACATGGTCAGAAAAATCACCAGCAATCCGATGGAGATGGCCAGCGCGATCATCGCGTGAATGAAAGTTTCCAGGCCGGGAACATTGGTGGAAGTCATCAGCGACAGCAAATCCTTGAGCGGCCGAACGGTATAGCCCGGTAATACGCTGCGAATCTCGTCGATCACGTCGTCGGTGTGCTCCGGGCGGGTACACTTCAGGAAGAAAATGGACGCTTTATCTCGCGCGCCGACCAGTTCCTGCAACGTGCTAATGGGCACGAATATTCGCGCGCCCTTTCCGTGCTCGAAGATGCCGACCACGCGCCAATCGTGATTCAGCACTGTGTAGGTATCGCCGACCTTGACGTTTTTTGCTTTCGCCTGCCAGTCGTCGACAAGCATGTCGTCCGGGCCTTCCATATCGTGGCCCTGGAGAAACGCAAATCCCCCGGACACCGCACGAAAGCTTTCCGGATCGATGCCATAAATTACTTCCACACCGCCGGTGGAATTGAACTGGAGCAGCGCTGGCGCAGCAGCTTGCACGTATTTCAGCTCGGCAAGCCTGCCTCCGATTTTGACCGGCATGGGCGAGCCGCTGAAGCCGAGGAATATCGAGGCTGCCGGAGGCTGAACCATGATATCCGCGCCGATGCCCTGGATGCGTTTGGCGCTTTCTTGCAGCAGGCCGGAGGTCAGCCCGACGATCAGCACCACCAGCGCGACCTCGACGGCAACGGCCATCACACCAATCAAAGTTCGAAGGGGCCGGTGCAATAGATTGCGGGCGACCAGTTCGCCCATCATTTCTGCTTGTCCTCGGCGGTGTCACCCACGCTCACCAGTTCGCTGCCAGCCGGTTGTTCGAGCTTGAAGCGATCCAACGGTATGTCCACGTTCAGCGTGATTTTCGTTACCTGCAAGTCCAGCTGGTAGTCATCGTGTGGACGGTCGATCCGGATGGCCCGAGGGAACGCGGTGACCTCGCCAGCGAGCACCGCGGCTGGATGCTCCTGGTCCGCAACGAGCGGCTCCCAGTCCGACAAGTGCACGTCAGAAAGGAGCACTCCCTTGGGACCGTAACCCTGCAGCCGCGACACCTGCAGGTTGGCGCGATCGAACCATATCTTGCGCAAAATCTCAGTCCGGTAGCCGCCGCGCAGCACCGTCAGCACGTAGTACCGCGCCGTATCGTCATTAAACTCCTCGAACAACACGGTTTCCTCTCTCCGAATCTCGGGCCACAACAGTGCGTCCAGCAAGTGCTGCGGCCGGAGGTTTTCAATGGGGTTGCTGCTGTTGCGCTCGGCCGTCACCTGCCCAACGAGGAACTTGTTTTTCGACGGAACCCATACGCGAAACATTGCGCCGTCGCTGGTCATGTCAAACACGGTCGTACCGACCACCGGCGCTTGCCCGATCACGCGAATCTCCGCCGGACGAGCCGCCAGCAGGAAGGCCTTGACCTCGTGATACTCCTCGATGACGCCGCTATACTTCGATCCAGCCGTCGGTTTCAGTTCGACGGTGGCATTCACGGTCTTCACGCGCTCGGCGATCTGGTTGTACTTGTCGAGCAGCTCTTCGCGGGTGGCGTCTCGCACCACCGGCTTAGCGCTCTGCGGCACCGTGGTCTTCGTGCTGACCGAAGCTCCACCGTGGCATCCGGAGGAAAAGGCCGCCAGTGTCGCTCCTACCGTCCAGGCCAGCGCACGTCGATTCAATGACTTGGATCTCTCATAGGCAAACGAAGCAATCTAGCAACCACCCCGGCTTCCGTCAATTTGGATGCCCGTCAATGTAACAGGGTCACGGGGTTGGGGACAGGTATATCCGGGGCCGCTGGCGACCGGGTCCCCGGCGGCGTCTCGAACTAAACCAAGCCGAGGAGCTAAGTCCTCTACCGACACAGCCCTTCCGCGCCGTTGCTCATCCAACTGCCCAGGGTGGGGTGAGTCCGGCACGGAAGCCATCGCCTTTTGTTTGCTATCGCTTTGGACAAATACCATCCGGAGGTACTATTGGAGCTTTTCCCGTTGGTACCACGGGCGTTTCTACCGCCGTACTATTGGAGTTTTTTCAGGGTTCGGCTTATCCTCAGTCGCGCGAACCTTTAGAAACAGCCGACCGGCGCCTTGCGCGAACCTGGCCCGTCGGCTCCAGTCCATCGAAAGAAGGCAAGAATCGATGAAGAACTTTGTGCGTCTTTCCCTCCCGGTTATAGCATTCTCAGCCTTATCAGTAGTCTTAGGGCCACTTTCGGTCCACGCGCAAACCATCACCACGGTCGCGGGGGGCGGTCCTCCATCCACGGGCACGACAGTTACCGCGACCGGCGCAAGCGTCGGCTCGACGGCGGCCGTGCGCCAAGACGCTTCTGGTAATACCTACATTTTGGACAACGATCTCGGGCGCGTCTATAAGCTTGACACGACAGGACATCTGACGCTGTTCGCCGGCAGCGGCGGCGTCGGATACAACGGAAACAACATTAGTGCCCTTACCGCGGCAATGAGCGGCCCAAGCGGCCTGTGCATCGACTCCAGGGGGAACGTCTACGTGGCGGACTCCGATAATGCCATCGTTCGCGAAATCGTGGTAAACGATACCCCTAAAACCGTTGGAAACATCGTCACGGTTGCGGGTGTGCAAACCACCGACTACACGTATGGCGGCGATGGTGGCGCGGCCACCAGTGCCAACCTGCATTTCCCGGACGGCTGTTCCTTCGACAGTAAGGGCAACCTGTACATCGCCGACCGCGGTAACAACGCCATCCGTGTTGTCATTGGCACTCTTGGTTCGGCGCCGATCGGTATACCGACCGCCACAACCCCGGGCAATATTTATATATTCGCGGGCTCCACGCCAACCGGCGGCAACCCACCGGCCGGCGGATACGCCGCGAACGGCGCCGCCGCCGCTGGCGGTGCTTTGTACGGTCCGTTCGATGTGTTCGTCGATTCCCACGACAATGTCTTCGAAGCCGACCTTGGAAATAACTTCCCGGAATCTGGCCCCAACACGGATCTCAGTATTCCGTTCAACAACAACGTGATTCGCGAGATTTTGGCCTCCGATGGCACTATCCATACCGTCGCGGGCATTCCAGGCGTTGCTGGCGTTGGACACACGACGTCAGGGACTACGGGTCTTCTGGCCACCGCGGCCGAGTTGGACCAGCCGATCGGGATCGCGGTCGACACATATGGAAATCTTTTCTTTGCAGACAGCGTAAATCAAGTTATTCGCGAGGTTCCTGCGGTGACTGCCGGTGGAATGACTGCGGGCGATATCTATGATGTTGTGGGCATGGCCGGCTCCCGCGGGTACACGCTCGATATTCCTCCGATCGCCGCTACGAGCACGAGTCTCAACTTCCCACAGGGCACATACGTTACCTCTACCGGTTCCCTACTTATCGCTGACTCCAACAACGATCGAGTACGCGAGGTCACTGCGGGGAACATCACTACGCTGGCCGGCAATGGGCTCATCTCGTTTTCCAACGCAGCCACCGCTACAGCTGGCCAGCTTGACACGCCGGGTGGCCTCGCCGTCGACTCGACCGGGGACCTGATCATCGCCGACGTAGGCGCGGGCGGAGAACAAAGCTTGATTCGTAAGGTCGCGAGCCCGATTTCGACCGGTGCGCTGACCACCTTGGTCGGCGGGCCCGGATTCAGCGGCTTCCTGAACAACAACACGACGGATACAAGCTATCCGGCTAACGTCGAGAACGACGCGGAAGGAGTCTTCGTCGATCCTTCTGGAAACGTGTTCATCGCCGATACCGGCAACTGCATCATTCGCGAACTCTCGGCCGGCGCGATGACGACCGTCGCAGGCATTGCGCCGACGCCGTCCTCCGATTTTCCCGCCAGCACGCCCAACTGCGGATTCACCTCCAGCGGCGGTACCGCACTAACCACCACGCTGGGCGCCGTGAACGCGGTCGCTCTCGACGCTTTCGGCGACATCTTCTTCTCCGACTCCACCAACAACGTCATTTGGGAAGTCCCAAAGAATACCGTCGGCAGCCTGACCGCCGGCAACGCCTACGTCGTCGTTGGCACCCAGAGCACCACCGGGGCCTTTGGCGGTGAAGGCGGCGTCGCGACGTCCGCGAAGCTCAATAAGCCCACCGGAATCTATTTCGACGTTTACGGAAACCTGTTCATCGCCGACACCGGCAACAACCTGGTTCGCGAAGTTCCGTCTGACAATACCGGCTCCATGACGGCCGGGAACATTTACACCGTTGCCGGAGACCTCGCCGGCCAAACCGCCGGTTACAGCGGCAACAATGGCGTGGCCACCAGTGCGCAGTTGAATGCTCCCTACACGATGGTTGTCGATAACGCCGAGAACATCTTTATCGCCGATACCAACAACCAGGTCATTCGCCAGGTTGCGGGAACCGCCACGGGCAAGACCAAGGGTGACATCTACACCGTGGTCGGCACAAACGTCGCGGGTTTCGCAGGCGACGGCGGAGCGGCTACTTCAGCGCAGCTCAACGCTCCTCAAGGTTTGGCCGTCGATGGCAGCGGCGACCTACTCATCAGTGATGGGAACAACAATCGCGTGCGCAGCGTCTCGGCAATCGCCAACGTTTCGGCGGTTCCCGTCGCCAGCTTCGACGCAACTAGCCTGACCTTCCTGCCCCAGCCGGTGAATATTCCTTCAACCGCGCAAACCGTGAAACTCTCCAACAACGGCGGCGCGACCCTGACCGGCATTGCCGTCACCATCACCGGAACCAACGCGGCAGACTTCGGCCAGACCAATACCTGCACCGCCACATTGGCGGCGGGCGCCAACTGCACGATCTCGGTAACCTTTACGCCCACTGCGGTCGGCGCGTTCACGGCCAAGCTGTCCATCGCGGATAACGCCTTCGGCAACCCGCAAACCATCGGACTCAGCGGCACCGGCCAAGTCGGCACGCCCGTGGCTGTGGTAACCCCCAACCCCATCGCGTTCACCCCGCAGACCGTGGGTGTCGCTTCGACCGCACTTCCGGTAACCGTGAGCAACGCCACCGGCACCGGGGTGCTCACCATTTCCAGCATCGGCTTCACCGGCACCAACGCGACCGACTTCTCGCAGACCAACACCTGCGGCACCCTCCCTGCAGCTGTCGCCGCGGGTGCCAGCTGCACCATCAACGTGGTATTCAACCCGACCTCGGTGACTCCGGCGGCCCGCACGGCGAACCTGGTGGTAACCGACACCGCAGCCAACAGCCCGCAAACGGTGCCCATTACTGGCACGGCAATCCAGGCTGCCATCAGCTTCAATCCGACCAGCCTGACTTTTGCCAGCCAGAGTGCGGGTACTTCATCCGCGCCCCAAGCCATCGCGGTCACCAACTCCGGCACCGCGCCACTCACCTTCACCAAAATCACCATTGCAGGTTCCAACGCCGCCGACTTTACGCTCGGCTCAGCCACCACCTGCGGCGGCACCGGCACGTTGAACGCCGCCACCAGCTGCACGCTGAGCGTGATCTACAAGCCCGCAGCCGCCGGCACCAGCAACGCGATGATCATGCTGACCGACAACGTTACCACCGGCTCACAGACCATCACCCTCACTGGCACCGCCACCGCAGCGCCCCCTCCGACGCTGACTCTGAACCTCGGTGCAGCCTCCGGCAGCTCCTTATCGCAAACCGTCACCGCCGGCCAGACCGCCAACTACAGCTTGCAGATCAGCGCGAACGAGAACGCCAGCGTAACGTTTACCTGCTCTGGTGCTCCCACGGCCGCCACTTGCACCGTTCCGACGACAGCAGTCGCAGTCACTGCCGCAGCGCCTGCAGCTGTCGCGGTTACCGTCACGACCACCGCCAATGGCTTGCTCGTGCCGCAATCCGAACCGGCGACCAGAATGCAGCCGCCAGCTGGAATCCAGATGTTGCCGATCTCCGTGCTGGCTGTGCTCCTGCTGATGGTCACCTTGCTGGCCAAAACACAGAGTCCTGCGGGACGCCTGCGTGTCGCTCGCGTGGCGCTCTCCGCCTGCCTGGTGCTGATGCCCATCGCGGCGGCCACACTACTGGTAGGTTGCGGCGGCGGCGGATCAAGCTCCACTCCTCCGCCTCCCCCGCCGACCGGAACGCCTACAGGCACTTACACCGTCACGGTTACAGCCACGTCAGGCAGCCAGACCGCCACGACCAAGTTGACCCTGATCGTCCAGTAAGCAATCACCCATCGGGGCATCCCGGCGATGCCCTGACCGTCACTTCCAGCGGCGCCTTTCGCGAACTTGCGCAGGGCGCCGCTGCTTTTTCTGCAATCACCGTCGCGGCACAATAAAAGGTTGAGGAACGGCCGTTGTAGTGGCCGGTCTTCAGACCGGTCACCGCACGCGCCACCGCGACCTGTCAAGGGTCGAGAAAATCCGTTCCGGTGATGGTTTTGCCCCGTGACCTGAGCCTGCCTGCTGCAGGCAGGCAAAGCGGGGGATCCGCTTTTGACTTTTCTTTCTTTTTGACTTTTCCTATTGACACTCAATAGGAGCCCTCGTATTCTCCTATAGAACGGCTATAGGAGAACGCGCTTGCCCCCCGATCCAACCAACCTCCTGCAAGGGACCCTCGACATGATGATCCTGAAATCCCTGGCCCTCACCGAAATGCACGGCCTGGGCATCGCCCGCCGCATCGAGCAGATTACCAAGGGCACTTTCCAAGTGAAGCCCGGCTCCCTGTTTCCCTCCCTGCACCGCATGGAACAAGAAGGCTGGCTGACCGGCACCTGGGGCGAATCCGAAAACAACCGCCGCGCCAAATACTACAAGCTGACCGCCGCAGGCCGCCGCCAACTCGAAACCGAAACCAAACGCTGGGGCCGCATATCACTGGCCATCGCCCGCGCCCTCGAAACTTCCTAGAGAGGAGCAAACCGCTTGCGCACACTCGCGCACTTAACCAGCCTCCTGCGAAATCTGTTTCGCCGAAAGCAATCCGACCAGGACCTCGACGAGGAAGTCCGCTCCTACGTGGCGTTGCTCACCGAGGAAAAAATCGCCGCAGGCATGAGTCGAGAACAGGCAGGTCGCCAAGCCAAATTCGAACTGGGCGGCATCGAGCGAATAAAAGAACAAGTCCGCGACATCCGTGCGGGAGCACGGCTGGATGCCCTGATCCAAGATCTGCGTTACGCCATACGCATGCTTCGCAAAGGCCCGGCCTTCACCGTAACCGCCGTCTTGACCCTCGCGCTCGGCATCGGCGCGAACACCGCGATCTTCACGCTTCTAAACGGAATCATGCTCCGTGCACTTCCCGTGCGCGATCCTCAGCAACTCGTTCTGTTGCAATGGCACGCCCGCAAAGCCCCAGCATTCGACGAATATAGTTCCTTCAACGACTGCGCCACCAGCGGTCCAGGTGACGAGAATCCCTGGGGCTGTTCCTTCTCGTCGCCGATGTTCAATACGATTCACCAGCAAACGTCAGTTTTCGATGGAACGCTCGCCTTCGCGGGGCCATTGCCCCTCACAGTAAGCGGCAATGGCTCCGCTAGCATGGCGAGTGGAGAGATTGTTTCCGGCGATTATTTCAACGTCTTGGGTGTTCGCGCCGTTCTGGGCCGCACGATCGGGCCCGCCGACGACGCCGTGACCGCCGCTTCGGTTGTAGTCCTGCGCTACGGCTATTGGCAGGAAGCGTTTGGCGGTTCCCCGTCCGCTATCGGCCGGACAATCCGCTTGAATGGCGTTCCGTTCGCCATCGTCGGTGTTGCCGACCCTGGATTCATCAGCCTGACGCCCGGCAAAACTCAGGACATGTGGTTGACCCGCTCGATATTTCCACGTGTAGGTTTTCGCGAGGGCTGGAGCAGGGTTGAAGACGCCGGAAACGCGTGGCTGGCAGTTGTCGCGCGTCTCAAGCCGGGAATATCTGCCGCCCAAGCGCAAGCTGCCGTCGGCTTGCTTTTCCGAAACGAACTAGGTCACGGTTCAACGCCGCTTGTCGACCCTACGAGCGATCCCTCGATCATCCTGTTGCCGGCCCAGAGCGGCCTGACCGGTGAGCGTCGGGGATATGAAAAATCGCTTCGCGCCCTGATGATTGCCGTATGCATCATTCTCCTGGCCACTTGTGCAAATGTTGCCGGACTGCTGCTCGCGCGCTCCACTACGCGAAGAAGAGAAATCGCGGTTCGGCTGGCTTTAGGTGCGCCGCGGATGCGCGTTGCCCGTCAGTTGCTCACGGAGAGTATTTTGCTCTCGGTTCTTGGCGGTCTGGTTGGAGTCCTGGTGGCCTTCTGGGGCGTACATGCCATCACCGTGTTCGTTTCGAGCGATTCACTTCAACGGTTTAACTTTGCCTTGACCCCTGACGCTTCCGTTCTGACCTTCACGGCTGCCGTATCGATCGTATGCGGAATTCTTTTTGGTCTTACGCCTGCATTGGCCGGGACACGAATCGGTTTGGCTCCGACACTGAAAGAAAATGCGGCAGGCGACGACAATCCGTCGGCAAGGACGCCCGGGTTCAGTTTGAGCAGCGCTTTGGTGGTCGTACAGATCGCCTTGGCTGTCGTGATACTCACCGGAGCCGGACTCCTCATTCGGACGCTCCAAAATCTCAAAAACATCAATCCTGGTTTCGACTCAAGAAATATTCTGCTCTTTAGTCTCGACCCGGCGCTGACAGGCTACGAGACCGCGCAGATTCAAAATCTCTACCGGGAGCTGCAATCGCAGTTCGCGGCTCTGCCCGGCGTTATTTCGGCCAGTTATTCGAGCTCCGCGCTGCTGGCGGGCGACCTTTCCAACGGTAAGATCACCATCGAAGGCCAGCCAGATCCGCAAGAACCATACGACGTGGACCAACTGTCCATCGCGCCCAGTTTTTTCGACACCATGCGCATCCCGATTATCGCAGGCCGTGTATTCAATGCGTCAGAAGCAGTCGGAAATTCAGAGTCTGCCACATCTCCGCAGCTGGATGCCGGGAAGCCATGGCCACCTCCAATTCCAGCACCCCTGCTTGTGGTCATTAACGACGCGTTTGTTCGCCGCTATTTCAGCAAACGCAGTCCTCTCGGAATGCACCTCAATCGGGGGGATACGACGCAGTCAAAGACGGGAACCACTGACGGTAAGCCACGATCGCGATACTGGGAAATCGTCGGAGTGGTCGCCGACGCAAAATACAATGAACTGCGGCGCGAAATTCGTCCGACCGTCTATCTGCCGATAAATGGAGGCGGCGCAAATTTCGAAGTTCGCACTACGGTCGATCCCACTCTTGTGATTCCGGCCATTGGGGCCATTCTCGCCCGGACCGATGCCAACCTGCCGCTCTCCCGCATCCGCACGGAATCCCAGGAAATTTCTCACGACCTATTCCAGGAGCGCCTGATCGCACGTCTGTCCAGTTTTTTTGGATTGCTCGCGCTCCTGTTAGCCTGCGTCGGTGTCTACGGACTCCTTTCGTACGATGTTGCGCGCCGCACGCGCGAATTCGGCATTCGTACGGCGCTGGGCGCCGACGCGAACGCCGTACTCAGCCTCGTGATTCGGCGAGGCGTTGTATTGTCCGTAACAGGAACCATAATCGGTGGCGCCTCGGCCGTCGCTGGCACGCGATATCTCGAAAGCTTGCTGTACGGCGTACACGCTGGGGACGCTTCCACGCTCGCCGCCGTCGCCGCGCTTCTAACGATCGTCGTCCTCGCAGCCTGCTATATTCCAGCTCGCCGAGCAACGCGCGTCGATCCGATGATCGCTCTGCGTCACGAATGAGGGAAATCCCATTCGTCGCGGCGGCCAAAGAAAACGGACAGTCAAAGCGATTCCTGCTGGAGAAAGCTATCGAACACTAGCGTTTCGCCGCTCGAACCAGAAATTTCAGGATCTCTATCGGCAGTTGGCCGACTGAGTGCCGGTATCGGTCTGCCTGACCGTCGGCGAGGCGGATCCATCAACGGAGTCCGCTAATGAGCAGCATGTCGTTTGAATCGCTCTCTTGCAAAAACTCTTCGATCGTCAGTGGGGGCGGGCGATGTAGACGTCGAAGCGTTGCACGGCGGGGCGGAGGCGGCGGATGACTTCGGTGGGCCAGAGCGTTTTGCTTAGGAGGGTGACCCAGCCGTCTTCGGGTTCGCAGATGCCGCAGAAGGTATAGCGCTCGTAAGCCGTTTGGTAGGCGTCGAGGCCGCGGTGGGAGAGCGCTTTTTCGAGGGTGGCGTCGGGTTCTTCGATCGCGGCGCCGGCGCGGACGCCGAAGGTTTCGCCTTCGAAGCGCTCGAAGATTTGCTCCAGTTGCGTCTCGGTCGGTTGGCGAAGAACAACGCAACGCTCGGCGGCTTCGCGGAAATGGATTTCGTACATTTTGCAGAAATCGCGAACGCGGTCCACGTGACTGAAGAAATCGAGCACGAAGACTTCGTTGGCTGCCAGCGCAGGAAACGTTGCGGCCCAGATTGCCGCCGCTTCCTTGCCTTTTACCGGCTCGCGGCTTTCCGTTCCCAGCAGTTCGAGCCCAACCGCTTTCATCTCCGCGCCGAGATCGAGTGTTTCTACGTCCAGCGAGAACGGCGGGAGATCGAGTGCTCCGCTGCCGAGCGGAGCATTGCCGGTCGCACTCACCCTACAGCCTCCGTTTCCAGCTCTTCGGGCGGAAATTTTGCCTGGAACTCTGGCGATTGTTTTCGGACGTCGAGCCAATCAAAGAACACATCCGGTGTCTCCAGCCAGATGCGGAACCAGTTGGCGATTTCTTCTTTTTCGGCGCGTTTCTGCGGCTCGACCTTGTGATTTCGCGCGATCATCTCGGCGCGGCGCTTCCCGAGACGTCCAACGTCCAAAACTCTGCCGGCGGCAACATGTTCGCCCTTGGCCTGGAACTTCCGCATCAGCTCGTCGAGGCGCATGATGCTGACTTCGGCGTCCTCCAGCGTTTTGAAGTGCAGCAGGTCTTCAAATTCCTCTTCGTACTGATCCTCAGCTTCTTCCTGGAGGGAGAGCACGACCTTGATGCCTGCGGTTTTCAATACGTCGGCGATGTAGTCGTTCCCGGTTTTGCCTTCTTCGCCGTATTCCGCCATGAGACGCCGGCGCAACTGGTCGATTTCCGCGGGCGTGAATTGCTGCGCTCCGATTTCGCGGGCCGCTTGCAAGATGAGTTCTTTTTTCGTTTTCAGCGAGTCATTCATTGAGTTGCGCCTCGGTGCTGTGGGCGCTCGGAGTTTTTTGTGATCGGCGGCAACGGCTCCGGCGTTGCCGGAGGCTCGCTCGCCGCGGGCCCCTTCAAAAGCTGCCGGTACTTGGTGACGTTGCGATTATGCTCCTCCAGCGTCGCAGCAAAAAAGTGGCCGCCTTGGGTGTTCGCGACAAAGTAAAGAAAAGATGTTTTGGTTGGCGTCATGGCCGCGCGTAGAGATTGTTCTCCGGGATTGCCGATGGGGCCCGGCGGCAGCCCGGTGTGCTCGTAGGTGTTATACGGCGAGTCGATTTTCAGGTCCGGGCCGGTGAGCGTGCCGTTGTATTGGCCGGTCTGCTCCAGCGCGTAGATCACGGTGGGATCGCACTGCAAGCGCATATTTTTGCCCAGCCTATTTTCAAACACGCCTGCCACCAGCGGCCGCTCTTCGGGTTTCGGCGTTTCCCGTTCGACGAGCGACGCCAAGGTAACCAACTGCTCGGTGAGCCCGCTGGCTGGCGCAATCTGCGCCGTCGAGCGGATTCGCGACCATTCTTCTTTGAACTTTTTTATCATTTCCGCCGTCAATTCGTTGGCCGCGGGATGCCGCGGCAGATTATACGTGGCCGGGTACAGAAATCCTTCCAGAGTCTTTGCGTCCGGCGCAAGATCATGAATCAGTTCGGGATTTTTTGCCGCCGTCACAAATTCGCTCGAACCCATGAATTTTCCAGCTTCCAGATCGCGCGCGATGTCGAACATCGTTTCGCCCTCGCGTACCGTGAAGGGCTGCTCGTAAATGTGGCCGTCAGCGATGCGCCAGAATACATCGTGACCCGAAATCGGCTGATCGAAGAAATATTCGCCGGCCTGCAATCTGCGCGTCGGATGCTGCCGTGCGTAAATCTCAAATGCGATCGCGCTGCGGACGACGGCGTTGCGCGCGAGCAAGCGCGACACCGTGCGGCTTGACGCGCCGTGCGGGAGATCGACGAACACGCCCTCCACGGGAAATCCACGGTACGGACGCTCGATGCTGATCCACAAATAGACGCCAACGGCGGCGGCCACAATCAACAGCAGCACGAGAAGTCTTCCGAGAGTTTTCAAGTTATCCGCGTTTCCCCGTTTACGAACTTCCGACCACCGCCGCTATCAACATACCTTAGATGCTTTTCCCGGCGATTTGCGTTCGTTCCAAATATTCCTTCAAAATCACCGCCGCGGCCATGGCATCTACGGAGGCGCGTGTCGATTCCCTGCGCTTGTGGTGCGAGGTCTTGGCGTCGTCGTGAAAAACTTTGCCGGAGTGGTCTTCGAGCAGGCGCTCCGCTTCCCAACTGGTCAGCCGCTCGTCCACCATTTCCACGGGAATACCGAGCTGCTTGCGGACGCGCTCGGCAAAGCGGCTTGCTTCTTCGGCCATTTCGCCGCGCGATCCGTCAAGCCGCAGCGGCAATCCTACGACAATTTGCTTGATGCCGTAAGTGCGCACGACTTCCCGCAGGCGGCGCATGTCTTCGTTGCGGTTGATGCGTTTCAGCGTATCGAGCGGCCGGGGCAATGCGGTTTGCGCATCGGCCAGTGCCAGACCTATGCGCGCGCGGCCGTAGTCCACGCCGAGAATGCCGGTCCGCCGGATTTCGCCTGGCATCCTTTCGAAAGAGCCGCTGTCGGATGGTGTCACCTTTCCAGTATACCGGGAAGGCGCGCGACAGAGATTTTATGCTGCGAATTCGCCGGTATACGCAGTTTGATTCTCTCTCGCCGCAATTTTCAGCTCCATCACGGACGGGTCTAAATCCAGGCCACTACGGTTTGCGGCCGTGGGCGCCGTTTTGCCAACCTTCCCAGGCACCTTGTTGTTTCATTTTTTCGTCGAGGCCGGTGTCGATCAGTTGCTGGTCGATTTCGGCGCGGGTGAGGCGCTTGCCTAACGGTTCGGCGCGGTCGGCCACGCCCCAGGCGGTTACGGCGGCGATGGCTGCGTTGATTTTCAATTCGCGCATATCGACCTTGTCGAAGGTGTCGGACGCGGCGTGATAGTTGGGCAAATAGTTGGCTTCCTCCTGATTTGCGACCATTGTGGGGACACCGTCGAGAAGGAAATCCCAATTGTCGGTGCCGATGTCGCCGTCTAACGTATGGCGATTTACGTCCCAGGAGCTGAGCGGCTTGAGTATTTCTTCGAGGGCGTCTCGTATATCGCGACGGCCACTTAGCGAATAGCCGCTGACGCGGCCGATGCCAGAATCGAAAATAATGACGCCGCGAATTTTGTCCATTTCGGCGCGATGGGCAGCGACGTATTGCCAGGAGCCGACCATGCCTTGTTCTTCACCGGTGAAGAGGGCGAAGCGGATGGTGCGGCGAGGGACCAGGCCGGTGGCGCGGATGGCGCGGGCGGCTTCGATGACCATGGCGGCGTTGCAGCCGTTGTCGAGCGCGCCCGTGCCAAGCTCCCAGGAATCGAGATGGGCGCCAAGAATCACGGATTCGTCGGGTTTTTCGCGGCCGCGAATTTCGCCGATGACGTTGTATTGGTCGATGGGACCACCGATTCTGTTCGGCATCGTGAAGTGCACGCGAACTTTGCCGGGATAAGCGGCGATCGTGCGGGAGAGGTGCATGGCGTCTTCGCGGGCGACCACCGCTTGTGGAATCACGTCGATCTGGCCGTCGCCGACGTTGGTGTGCCGATAGAGAAGGAGGCGTTCGCGGGCGCCCATCCAAAGGATCGCGGAAGCGCCACCGGTCAGTGCGCGGTTGATGATGGCCGGGGGCAACGCGTATTCGTTGAAGAGATCGTTCCAGGTGGAACCGATTTCCGTGGAGACGAGAAGGATCGCGCCTTTGACGGAGTTGCCAGCTTTGGTGAAATCGTCTGGCGTGCCGAAGCCGACGTCGACGAGGTTGGCCTCAATGCCTCCGGTTGGCGTTGCTGGCGACCAGCCTTCGGCTACCAGGCGTATCGGAAATTTTCCTGGGCCGAGGAGTTCGAGGCGCGTATCGCCTTCGCTCCACGTGGTTGCCAGCTTGTACTCTTCGGTGCGGACTCCGATGCCAGCGCCGCGAAATGCGGCGAGCGCCCAATCGACGGCTTTGGCCATTTCCGGCGAGCCGGTGACGCGGCCGCCGATTTCGTCGGTGAGGCGACGGAGATTTTCTTCCATTGGCGAGGGGCCCATGACCTGGGGCAGGATCTTGGCGGCGGCTTCGGCACAGGAGGCTTCGGTGGCGGAGCAGGCTTGGGCGGACGGGGAGGATCGTGCCAGCGGATCGGTCGACACTGGGGGGAGCTGGGCGGAGAGGGGCGAAGCAGCGAAGTAAAGAAGTAATGGGGTGACGAGAACAGAGCCGAGCCGCATTACACCGCTCCTCGATCGGGGGATTTGCCAAGCTTCAGAATGGTTGGCCATGGGGCGGGCGAAGTATAGCGCAGGAGGCGAGCTCTCGCCTGCGTGTTGCCCGACGATCGGTCAGGAGTCGCCTCCGACGAGCCGGGGCGGACTACGGTTCAAGCTGACGGCTGGCTCACGCATCCGGAAGCCGAGAATTACGAACTCTCGGTCTGGGCGACCGCCCTCAGCATAATGGGAATAGCGTGTTTAGCAAATGCGGCGCGGTACAGTCCTTTCTTTCGAGGGATGGCGGTCGTCACTCTCCCGCGCGGGCTCGGCGTATTGTCGCTCGGAGGGAATGGCTGGAACCTAGACGATTCTGGTCGGTGCGATTGCTCTCAATTGCCTGCCGGAGATGTTCTTTGTGAAATATCGAAAGGATCGAGCGTGAAGCCTCTTCGTTGGCGTGACACCTCAACTAATCTCGAACAAATTATAGAGATCCCGAACCAGCCAGGATATGGGGAGCACCGGCGACTGGTCAGAACTTCACGGATAAAATGAGAGGCGCAGGCAGCTGCCCACGCCTCCCCTTTTTTTGTTTCAGCGGTCAGCTACTTTTTGCATCCGGAACAGGAAGCACAGCAGTCGTCGGACCCGCAGCAACCTGCCTGCGCAGCCGTTGCTGCTCCTGCCAGACCAAGCGCGACAACCGCCATCAACAGCATTACTTTCAACTTCTTCATGATTTTTCTCCTTTGCATTTAGACAGAGTGGTTGTTTGGCGGATGGAACATCCGCGCGATGAACCCGTGGGAATCGGTTCCTGTTTCTAAATGCGAAGAATGTGGGTCTGTAGAAGAACGTCTCTTCCCGCGTGCCAAACGGTTGGCGCGTTGTTGCCCTTGCTGGCAGAAAGCTGAAATGAAGGATGGAAGACGAATAGCGTCAACACGGCGACGAAGGAATGACCGCTTACGGCTGATACCGGGTCTTGCTTCTGAATCAGCGTGGCATCTAAAGGACAGCAGGAAACAGTCTGAGCACCTTGATTGTTCTTCTGTGATGCCCCATGGCTGTGATGGCAGCATGGTTCGGCATCAGCCATCTTGCCGCTATTGCCTTCATTTGCGGCTACTCTGGATTCGGAGAACTGCGTATGTGAGGATGGAGTTGAGGCGAGACCTGGCCGCGCACAACCGAGCACACACGCTAAGAAGCCTAGCCAGAACGAAAGCACGGTAGCAGTAACGGGTCGCAGATGCATCGCTCTCATGTGAACCAGTCCCGATTGTATCAGCGTAACCGCTTGGGACGGAATCCGGAGCGGATTTATTTCTTGGCGTGAAGTTCGATAAACCGATTTATTGCGGTGCGAGTCAGCTCGGACACGGACAGGCCAACATTATCGGAATATGGGCGAAGGCGTTTCAACGCACTCCGATCCAGCGCCAGCCGACGTACTTCTCTCGAACCCTAGTTTTGGTCGCAGCGGGTTTGCGTTGCATGTGACAGACCGGTAATTCGCTATCTTGTGCGTCAGCGTACGCCAACCGATTTTCCGGCTGTCACGGACCAGTTCGGCCGCCGTCGGCGGAAAGGTACAAGATATAAGCGAATGCGCCAGCCGCTCCGACAATGATAACTACGAATATGCTAACAATGAACGCCGCCATGCTGGAACCCCCAAGGAATAAATGTCGTATACCTGCGCTATGCCGTCGATAGGGTAATTCCCCTAGACTGGCGAGGGTTAAAAGCGATCGCGTCGTTACCAGGCTGGCGCAGGAAAGTTAGGGGGTGCGCTACCGTACTCAGCCTATGTCAGGCATTCTCTGAATTTTGCTTTACGAGATTTCGGATCACGCTTCCGGGCAGTCTAGCAGTTCCTCTTCAAATACAACTCTTCAGGCCCTAAGATAGGCGACCCCTCCGACCGGGTCGCTTCGTCTAAATCTCATCACAGGTTAAGTCCGATACAACAAGTCCGTGCGAAAGTAGATTGCACCGAAGCTTGCTGGAAGCAATGAATTCCGCTAACACGAAAAAGCATGGCACTATTTGGCAGATGTCGAGCAGTAACTGAACGCCCACTCGAATGACGCAAGGGTTTCCCGAGGCCGCTGTTGGGACCGCCACGGCACGGAGCAATAGAGACCCGAAGACACGCGTAGTAAGATACCGGCATGAGTACAGGACCAGGCATACCGGAATTTCGTGCGCCGAGCCGCATCGAGGCGCTGTTTAACCAGGTTATGGGATTTCTGGCGGGGCTTGGAGTCGGACCCAAGTTCATTTATTTGTTGCAGGTGCGGGGGCGGAAAACGGGGCGGATTTACTCGACGCCGGTGAACTTGATGGAGGTTGGCGGGAAACAAATTTTGGTGGCGCCACGAGGACGGACGCAGTGGGTGCGGAACGCGGAGGCGGTGGGAGAGATCGGGCTGAAGAGAGGGAGTTTCCGGCGGAGCTTCGGGTTGCGCGTTATTTCGGACGGAGACAAACCGGAGTTGCTGAAGACGTACCTGGATCGATACGCGTCGGCGGTGCAGAAGTTTTTTCCGGTGACGGCGGGATCGCCGGCGGAGGCGTTTCGCGGGATCGCCGGAAACTATCCTGTATTCGAATTGGTTCTGAAGGCGGAAGTTCGAGGTTAAAAGGCAGAAGCAGGTAAAAAAGTAAGAACGAAAAAAACTAAAAGAGAAGGAAGGGATCCGGTCTTGATACGGAAAGCTGGCTGGCAGCTCGCGAGACTTGGGGTCGGTCTAATGCTGGTGGGAATAGGTTGTGGCCGCAGCTTTGCGCAAGCGCCTGCGGCGAGTACGGCGGTTCCGCCAGTTACTTCGGGGATGTTCGAGTTCCATAGCGGCTTTTGGATCAACCTGCATCATTTCCTTTACCTACAGGCGTTGCCACCGGATCGCTTGCGGCGATCGGCTGCGGAAACCGAGCCGGAATATCGCGGCGGGTGGGATCCGGCCGTGGCGTTTTATCGGGATCGCATGGTGTCGCGAGATTTGCTGACCGATGAGTTGATGATGCGGATCGACTCTTATCTGGCGCGAATGGAAGGACAGCCTGCGATTAAGGGCGACGTGATTGGGGAAGAATTGGCCGGAGTGCTGAACGCGGCTGCTCCGATTTATAGACAGCAGTGGTGGGAGCGGCACAATGCGACGAACTTGTTCTGGATCCAGCTGGCGCAGCCCTTGGTGGCCAAGCTCGGGGAACGAATGCGGGGGCAACTGGCGACCGCGTATGAGGCGGAATGGCCGGCGCAACCGGTTCGCGTAGACGTCGCGGTCTATGCGAATTGGGCCGGGGCGTATACGAATACGGGTGCCGGCGGGCAAGTGCATACGATCATGTCCAGTGAAAATGCCGGATATCAAGGATTTGGGGCCTTGGAGATGCTGTTTCACGAGGCTTCGCATGGGATGGTGGATGGGAGGAGCGGCAAACTGGGAGAGGCAATTCAGACTGCGGCGAACAAGAATAACATCGGGGTGCCGGAGGATTTCTGGCATGCCTTGATTTTTTATACCGCTGGGGAGTTTGCGCGGCGGAATCTGGACACGTTGGGCGTGCGTGAGTTTGAGCCTTTGGCGGATAAGCGCCGATTGTGGGTTGGGACTTGGCAGGATTACCGGAGCTTGTTGTCGGTTTTTTGGCAGGCGCATATGGATGGAAAGATTTCGATGGATGAGGCGCTGGGGAAGATTATGGATGGGCTGGCGGTGGCACAGCGGAAACAAACCCTCGAACGTTAGGTCTGGCCGTAGCAAACCATCGTTTTGGGTAGCGATCTTGCCGAGACCGGGCGCAGCCGTGCTGCGCGCCTACAACGGCGATTGCGAAGCGCGTGCTTCAGCAATTGCTGGTTACCGATGGCGTTTCTTGGACCTGGGGTGCGGCTTGGTCTAAGCGGAATTCTTTATGGAGGGCAGCTAAGGCTCTTTGCATGGAGTCTTTCCGGACAACCAGCGAGATGTTGTATTCAGAAGAACCCTGAGCGATCGCCATTATGTTTACGTTTTCGCGGCCCAAGGCGGTAAAGGTGCGGCCTGCCACGCCCGGGATGCCGCGCATGTTTTCGCCTACTACGGCGACGATGGCGATGTCGGGGTTGCTGGTGACGTGTTCTACGGTTTGTTCGGCGATTTCCGGGGCGAAAGCGTCGCGCAGGGCTTTGAGGGTGCGCTTTTCGTCGGAGCTATTGATTACGAAGCAGATGTCGTTTTGCGAGGAAGATTGCGAAACCAGAAAGACGTTGGTGCGAGTTTCGGAGGTGGCGGCGAAGGAACGCGCGAGGACATCGGGTAGGCCGACGATGCCAGGGCCGCCTACGGTTACCAAGGTTACGTCGCGGATGGCAGTGAGGGCTTTGACGCCTCCACCGGTGGACATGCCTTCGGCGGTGATTTTTGTGCCGGGCTTTTCGGGGGCGAAGGTGTTGCGGATCCAGACCGGGACGCCTGCGGCGGTTACCGGCCGCAACGTGTTCGGGTGCAGGACTTTGGCGCCGAAGTAGGCGAGCTCAGCGGCCTCGTTGTAGGAGATTTCGGGGATGGTGCGGGCTTCGGGGACCAGACGCGGGTCGGCGGTTTTTACGCCGTCTACATCGGTCCAAATTACAGTTTCCTGCGCGCCGAGCGCTGCGCCCAGGATTGTGGCGGAATAGTCGGAGCCGCCGCGGCCTAGTGTGGTTTGCACGCCTTCCCGTGTGGCAGCGATAAATCCAGTGACAATTGGGACGATGCCTTGATCGAGCAGCGGGCGGAGGCGCGCTTCGGCGCGATGGCGCGTGGGGGACATGAGCGGCTCGGCGCGGCCGTGGTGGTCGTCGGTGACGATGACTTCGGTGGCAGAAATCGCCACGGCACGGACGTTCAGTTCGTTGACGGCGGCGGAAACCAGCGGGGCGGAGAGGCGTTCCCCGATTCCGGAGATTACGTCGAGAGCGCGGGGGGTTAGTTCACGGAGCAGGGCCGTGCCGCGGAGGAGCCGCTCGAGTTCATCGAGGACATCCTGGCAGGCGCTGGCTACTTTGGCTTGAGCTTG
>Ga0182018_10000809_pt1 | contig 38828 bp, 33 predicted proteins | sample 812P2MmetaG_FD_120490 | JGI IMG/M metagenome (GOLD analysis project Ga0182018, IMG submission 120490) | Permafrost microbial communities from Stordalen Mire, Sweden - 812P2M metaG | ecosystem: Environmental > Terrestrial > Soil > Wetlands > Permafrost | place: Sweden: Stordalen | collected... | reverse complement strand
CCGGTGACTTCAGCGGAGTTGCGTTCTCACGGAATTTCCACCGACTTCGAGCCGTCGCATCCCAAGATGGGGTTTCTCGTGAATGAAGTCGCGCAGCGCAGCGCGGAACTTCTCGCGCGGAAGCGCCCGTCCGGACCCTCGAATTAAGCGGACAGAAATCCTTCTACTCGAATCTATTGCAGACGGAACTGCACGGTGACCGTCAAATGCATCGGCACCGCCTTGCCATCCAGCACGGCGGGCTGATACTTCCACTGGTGAACGGCGTCCATGGCCGCTTGATGCAACAGCACCGGCCCGGAAACAACCTTCATCGAGGAAACTCTGCCGGTCGCATCAATTAGGGCGTCCAAACGCACGGCGCCCTCGATACGTTGCGTTTTCGCAAGCGGAGGATAGGCGGGCGGAACCGAGGCAAGCAAACGCGCCGGTTGCACGTCACCCCCGATGGGAAGCGGAGCGGCCGGAGCAACTGGCTGCTTTAGATTTCCTGCCACCAACGAACCGCCGAGACCATCGCTGGCTGGCGCTACTTGGTTTCCGTTCAGCGAAAGGGCTGCGCCGGTATCGCCAGACCCTGGAGCGGCCGCCTTGGGGTTCGCGTTTGGTCCAGCGAGGTGTACCGGGCCCAGAGCTGGCTTTTTCGGCGGCAGAGGCTGTGGTTCGGCCAACTTTTTATAGGCGGACAATTCGGCAGCTGCATATTTGTCGGGCGCGATCTTGGTGACCTCAGCCGCAGGAGTAATCGATTGCGAGTTCCCCTGTGAAGACGAACTCTGCGATGGCCCCGCCGGCTGCGAATTGATGTTCGACCGATTCGGTGAAGGATCCGATGCACTATGTGCGGCCTTCTCTGAACCTCGGGCAATGGGTTGTACCACACTCGGTGCCACGGCCCCTGGCGCGGTCGTTGCCGCTACCGCGGAAGCCTGCTGTGCCGGAGCGGACGACTGGCGCACGTACCACGTACCCCCGGCCGCCGCCACTAGAAGACCTGCAGCAATCGCGCCGATCAACAGACCCTTGTTATTGCCTTTCGAAGCGCCCTGCAACTGCACCGGAGCTTCTTCCACCAAATGGCTGCCGTGCGAAGTCTCGGCGGAGGCTGGCGTCTCTTCCACCGGCGCTATGGCCGGTGCCGAAACATCCTGCACTTCGAACTCGATGACCTTGTTGGCGTGAGCTGCTTCTTCCTTGGCGATTGACTCGTTTTGCGCTTGTGTGGCCGCGTTACGCGCCAGGGGCTCAAGCCACGACGGAATCTTGACCTCTTCATCGTCCAGCCCAGAATGCGGCTGAATGGGTGTGATCCTCGGCGGTTGAACCACTTTCGAGGCCGGACTTTGCGGCTTCGCGATCTCCACAACCTTAGCTGACAATTCGGCGATCGGCGGTTTGTTCGCGGGCGGCAGTGACGACGCTGCCTGTACCGGCGTCGCGGGTACCTCCGCGGCGAATAACATCGACGCGAGTTGCTCTTGCAAGCGTTCCGACTCGCGCCGAAGCGCGTCGGACGAACTTTGCGTGGCGACCGGTATTTGCGATGCCCTGGGCACAGCGGGTGCAGGAGGCCTGCTCTCCGAGGGCCGTGCGGTTGACGTGAGGCCGCTCCCGAATCCATCGGTGAGTCCGGGCGCTTTCGGCAAAGTCGCATTCGGCGTGGCGCTGACCGGCGCAACACTAGGCTGGTGCGACACAGGGCTGGGCAAAGTCGTGACCGGCTTGGGCTCCGCGGCGCGCGGCAAATTCAAAGCCGGACTGGGCGCAATGTTAAGCGCGCTGGTGGTAATCGTTGCCGTCGGCGCGGGCAATGGTGGCACCGGCGCCAGTTTGGGTTCCACCCGCTGCGGAATGCTGTTCGCGGCAGGCGCTTCAATCTTAGGTGCAACGGAGGCTGCCGGTGCGGGCTTGGTGGGCGCCGCAGGAGCAGATGCGCTCGGCTGTGCAGCACGCTCGCCGGGAAATCTCATGCCCCAAAATCCTGGAATCGCTTCGGTGAATTCCAGTTCGACGTAGCCGCTCACATTCCGGTAGTTCTTCGACTTCACGACCTGGCACACCACTTCTTTTTTCGTTTTCTCGTTGGTCAGGAATAATAACTGTCCCGCAGCTACCGATGACGCCAGGCGAATCACCGCGCCGTTGCCGAACACCAGCACGGTCTGGGTAGTTTCGGAAAAGGGTTCGCGCTTGTCACTGCCTTCCACGGTTCGCGCGCCATTCACCGTCACTGGAACTTCGAGCGGCACGGGTTGCGGCTTTCCGGCATTCTCATCCTGCGTTCCAACCGACGCGGGACGCACACCAGGCGTTGTGGAACTGGGATTGGTCACATCAAGATCTTTCGCGGTTGGCGACATTGTCGGACTCACTTGTTTGGCCAGAGTTTTTGTTGCCCAAACTGATTCAAGACTCGCGAACGCAACGATAGTCAGTCGAAGCGCCACTGAGCCATCGTACGAGCGCACCACCTCGAAAATATACTGGCCTTCCGTACAGGTGTTCGAGCCTTGTAACTTGGATTTTACGAACGCGAGAGTGGTGGTGTGAATTGTTCGTCGATTTCCACCTGGTAGCCGGTGACGAGCTTGTTGGTTTCGTTCGCCATACCGATCACGGCCTGTAGTTCGTGAAACATCGCGTCGGTCATGCCCTTGTTGCGTGCGGAGGCGGTGTGTGACGCGATGCAATAGTGGCAACTGTTGGTCACGCTCACGGCCACGTAGAGCAATTCCTTCGTGAGTGGATCGAGTGCACCGGGCGCCATGATCTGCTTGATGTCTTCCCAGGTACGCTTCAGTGTGGCCGGATCGTGTGCAATCGCTTTCCAGAAATTGTTGATCCAGTCGGTCTTCCGTGTGGCCATGATGTCGTCGTAAATCGCGCGTACTTCCGGGCTCGCGTCGTCGTATTCGATCAAGGGGAATGTCGCCATGTTTTCTCCAGAAGGCCTGCTGGGGTAAGAACGTTTTAGACGTTAGCAGGAACTGGCGGCGGCGCGCAAAGACCCGCGATCGGGACCGTGGTGTTTTGCCGGCAAGGAAAGGAGAGAAGAAAAAACAAGAAAACCGAACTAGCAGGAGCGCATCGAAGCCGCCAACTCCAGGTTCGACCGCAGGCGGCACTCAATTTGTACCGCGGCGTATCGCGCGCAGACCGTCAATTCCTGCTCGCACCAGGTCGCCAATGCAGGCATACGGTTGCCGGCCAGAGCGGACATGCCATCCACGATACGATAATAGAGGCGAACCAGGCCCAGCCCCTTGCTGCGCGGGGTCAAGTCCAGCGTCAAACCATGAAGCCCCGCTAGAGTCTCGAAGTCGCGGGCCGTCACGCGGCCATTCTCGATGCTGGCAGCCGCCAGCACGTTGTCGGATACTGGTTGGCCCGCCACAGCCGTCAAGACCGCTCGCCAGTAGTAGAGGGCGAACTGTGAGAGCGCTACGATGGAGATCGCGAATAGCATAGCGGCGAACATTACGCCTCTTTCTAGCAGCAATTCTGTCAGCGCCTACTGATCGCACCAATAGTCCTCGGGTACCAGCTAGATAGAACCCGTGCCGTAACCCGGGCGTCTACCTCGGGGTGCCCTGGTTTTTCCGCGGGCCACACCGGTCTCTGGGCTTGCGTCTAGGCTCAAATGCCCCTACTCTGCGTCCCGCGGTAGCCATTGAAGGAGTTTGCTTATGCTGCGCAGTCTCGCTATCCGATTGATTTCATTGTGCTTAGGAATCATGGTTCTCACAGTGGGAGTGAACTTTTCGGCCTCCGGCGTACCTGACCGCCTCGACGCCGACCGTTCCTCCATCCTGGAAGTGCTTAAGAACCAGCAGTTTAGCTGGAACAATGGGGACGTGGATGCCTTCCTCGAAGGCTATTGGCACTCGCCGGAGCTCACTTTTTCAGGAACCAGTGGCATCGCCCGAGGATGGGACGCAGTTAGGGCGCGGTATAAGAAAAGCTATGCCGATCGCGCGATCATGGGTCAGCTGGAATTCTCCGACCTCCAATTCCGGTTTCTCGGGCCGGACGCGGCTCTTGTCCTGGGCCACTGGCATTTGACTCGGGCCAAGGGCGACATCGGGGGTGTCTTCTCGCTCGTCTGGCAGCGCTTCCCCGAGGGCTGGCGGATTATCCACGATCACACCAGCGCGGTCGAGCCCGCGAAATGAGACGCTGAAGACGGGAAGTGAGCATCGCAGAGTTGCGAGCTTCGCGCGTTCTTTAAGCCGATAGCGGCGAAACACTCGGCACTGCCTGTTCGCCGAGAGTTCGATCCCGCGCAACCGACTTGCAAATCACCAGTTGCGCAGCGCCAATGCAGTGTTCGCGGAATGCCCCTTCGCACCAGCCGAGATAAAAATCCCACATGCGCTGGAATCGCTCGTCGAACCCCAGACGGCGCACGTCCGCGATCCGGAGAAAGAAGCGTTCGCGCCAAAGGGCAATCGTCTTTGCGTAGTGCGGGCTGATACTTTCGGTGTTGGTCAAGTGCAGCTGTCCACTGCGCACCAGCGAGCGCCCGATTTCAACCACCGACGCCAATTCGCTCCCCGGAAAGATGTACGTTTGAATCCAGTCCACGCGCTTGCGATATTCGGCGATTTCCTGCTCTCGCAGCGTTATGGTCTGCAGAAACATTGAACCTTCTGGCGTCAGCAGCCGGCCGCACATGCCGAAAAATTCGTCATAGTGATCGAAGCCTACGGCTTCAAACATTTCGATGCTGACGATCTTGTCGTACTGCCCTTGCAGGCGGCGGTAATCCTCCAACACGATGCGCACCGATCCGCTTCCCAGGTCGACGCGCTCGACGCGCTGGGTTGCATACTCGTATTGCGCGGGACTTATCGTCACCCCGGTTACCTGCGCGCCACAATTCCGCGCTGCATGAATCGCGAATGAGCCCCAGCCGCATCCGATTTCCAGCACGCGATCGCCTGGCCGGATCTGTAGTTTGCGGCAAACAAGATCGAATTTCTCCGATTGAGCGGTTTCCAGGGAATCCTGCTTGTGACGAAAATATGCGCACGAATACACCATCTCCGAATCCAGGAACAGCCGGTAAAACTCATTGCCCAGATCGTAGTGCGCGCGAATGTTCTTGCGGCTGCCTTTGATCGTATTTCCACGAAGCCGGTGATGCATCCGTGAAGCCATCGCCCGAATACCAGAGAAAACTTTGTGCTCTGCGTCCAGCAAGCGCAGGTTGCGAACCGCTACGCGCACCAGTGCCACGAGGTCGGGCGTCGTCCAGTCGCCGTCCATATATGATTCGCCCATGCCGATATCCGCACCCGTCAGAGCCCGTATGAAAAATCGTTCGTCGTGGATGACCGCCATCGCGCGAAGTTCCGCGTCGGCGTCACCAAAGGTGTATGTTTCCTCCGGACAGACAATCTCCAGAAAGCCGCCGCTTAAATTTTGCAGCGAACGGAAGAACAGCTTTTTTGCGCGAGCTTGCAACCAGCGATTCATCGTGCCAAATCTTCTTTCTGCGCCGCCGCAACTCTTGGTCCGCCTTGAGCGACGGCAACGCCGTGTTTCTCATTCTCAATCTTGCCAGGATGCAGAACTGCGGGAGTTCCCTTCGCCCAAAGTTTCAGCGCTTCCCAATGAATCGCGCCGATCCCCCGCAATGTCATCAACCGATAGGCCGCCAGCACACCATGCAACTCGCGCCGCTCCCCAGGCGCCGCTCCGACTCTAGCGTCGCGTCGAAAGTTGACTTGCCCCGCTCCCAGCGTGTTCATGTGAGCCACCAGCCGCTCGCCTGGCGCACTGAAAAATCCAATCGTAGTGCAGGTCCATGTAAACGGCGAAACGTGCATCACCCTGGGGTGTACCGTAGCGCTTTGCCGCGACATCCTCCTCTGATTGGATGCATCGAGCCAGTACTTGTGCCACGAAGACTTCGCGCCCTTCATTAAACCTGTTGGCGTTGCTGCGTGCGCTGGCGCAGAAGGAAATGAGGCCCGGTGAAACCCTTTGTGAAGTTGCTATTCGGATCGATCTTCGTCTTTATGCTGATCATGACCGTTCGCACCTGCTTGCAGGTCAGTTTGTGGAGCGCCTTGCCTTCGTTTGCCGCGAATTCCTGGGCGATGGCCACGCTTTATGACGGCTATTTCGGGTTTTTGACATTTTCCTCCGGGCTGGCCTGGCGAGAGCGGTGGCCCGGCGCGAAAATCATGTGGTTCGTGCTGATCATGGCTGGCGGCAACGTCGCCATGTTGCTGTACGTGCTGTTGCAGCTTTTTGGATTGCGACCGGACAAGCTCGCCTCCGCGTTGTTCCGGCAGGAAGCAGCATGAGCGAAAGCTTCTTGTATCGAAGGCTGGTGCGGCCCATCCTGGAGTTGCTCCGCCAGGGCGTCACCCCGGGAAAAATCGCGCTTAGCCTGGCGCTCGGCGTGGTGCTGGGCGTGTTCCCGGTGCTGGGATCGACGACCGCGCTTTGCACCCTGGCCGCGATAACATTGCGGTTGAACTTGCCGGCGATTCAACTGTGAACTTTTTCGTGTACCCGCTGCAGATCGCACTGCTGATTCCCTTCTTCCGCCTGGGTGAAAAACTTTTCCGCGCGCCGCATCTGCCTCTCTCCGTGCCGCAGATTTATGCGATGATTCACTCCAATATGGGTAACGCCATTCGCTCGCTGTGGGCCACCACCTGGCACGCGATCGTGGTGTGGTGTCTCGTGGCCCCGCTGTTCACGGCGGCGATTTACGCGGTTCTCACGCCGTCGCTGCGTCGCGCCGCGCGTCGCAAAATCACGCCCGTGGCCGAGGCCGCATAATGCTCCCGGAAGCCGTACATCTGCCACTGACCGGCGCAGCCATCATCGCCGGAATGATGTTGGCGCTGTGGATCATCCATCTACTGATTCGCAACGCCGCGATTGTTGACGTGGGCTGGGCCGCCGGACTCGGGATCCTCTCGCTCTATTACGCCGTGGCTGCACCAGGATATCCGGCGCGCAAATGGGTCATCGCGTCCATGGCCGGCTTCTGGGGGCTGCGGCTCGCGGCTTACCTTTTCTTTGCCCGCATCATCGGTCATCCGGAAGAAGGGCGCTACGTTCAGCTTCGAAAAGAGTGGAAGAATAATCTGGCGCTGCGATTCCTGTTTTTCTTTGAGTTTCAGGCGCTATTGGTAGTCGTTCTCTCGCTTCCCTTTCTGCTGGCCTGCCTCGACACGCGTGCGCCGCTCGGATTCCTCGAGAAATTTGCCGCCGGAATCTGGCTCGTGAGCGTGGTCCTGGAAGCTATCGCCGATCAACAACTGAACGCCTTCAAGAAAAATCCCGAAAACCAAGGCAAGGCCTGCCGCGTGGGGCTTTGGAAATATTCGCGCCATCCAAATTATTTTTTTGATTGGCTGATCTGGGTAGCCTACGCCGTCTTCGCGCTTGGCTCGCCGTGGGGCTGGCTGGGATTGATTTCGCCAACTTTGATTCTTTATTTCCTATTGGGGGCGACGGGAATCCCCGCGACAGAAGCGCAAGCCTTGCGCAGCCGCGGCAACGAGTATCGCGACTATCAGCGCACCACGAACTCATTTGTTCCGTGGTTCCCAAAGAAAGAGCAGGCCTGACGGATTTGCTGACCGCGACGAAAGTTGAGCCCGCAACGAGCCTGAACCGCGACGCTTCACACGCCTCTTGGGAAATGACCCAAACACGCGTAGGGGCAGTAGCACCACTGTGCCCGTCTCCCGGTAACACCTACCAAATTCGCCTGGAGAGATCGCGCAATGACCAGCGCTACAAGATATCCAGAATTTCCTCATACCGTTTAAACGGCGGAATAAGGTACGCGCCGGCTAGTTCGGTGCGCGACCACGCAAGCATTTCGCGGGCAACCTGGAATCCGCGCTCGCGAGCTCCGGCGCCCGCGGCTTCCATCGATTTCAGCACCGGCTCGGGAATGACGATGCCCGGGACTTCGTTATTCAGACGCAGGGCCTGCTTGTAGCTGTTCAGCGGCCAGATGCCGATCAGAACGGGAATCGCCGGCTTGGCCCCGAGTTTTTTCACAAACGTGTACCAGTGTTCGGGATCGAAAATCGGCTGGGTCATCGCGTAGTGTGCGCCGGCTTCAACTTTTGCGTGGAAGCGCTCGATCTCGACATCGAGATCGTCGGCCACGGGATTGACCGCGACGCCGATAGTGAAGTTTGTGGCGCCGCCCAGCGTTTTGCCGGCCCAGTCCGTACCCTGATTCAGGCGATGGAGAATTTTCACCAAGCCCACGGAATCCACCTCGTACACGCCGCTGGCTTCCGGATAGTCTCCGACCGACGGAGGATCGCCTGTGATCGCGAGGACGTTGCGCACGCCGCCGACGGTCCATGCGCCAAGCAGCATGGCTTGCAAGCCGATGATGTTGTAGTCACGCGTGGTGAGGTGCGGCACGGTCTCGATTCCGCGGGCTTCCAGTGCCCCGGCGGTCATCAGCGCATCCATGCCGACGCGGGCCATCGCGCCGCTGTTGATGTCGATGGCATCCACTTTTCCCGATGCCATGATCTTGTCGACTTGCTCGAAGATGCGATCGAGCGAAAGTCCTTTTGGCGGATCGATCTCCACGCACACGGTAAATTCTTTGGCCTGGAGCTTTTTCCAGAACTTGCTCTCCGGCTCGCGCTCGATTACCGGCGCGGCTTTTGCAGCGACCGCGGCCGAAGGCGCGCCCGCAGCGTGCATCACGGGATGCAACGATTTGACAGCATCGGCCATGGCGCGGATGTGCGCCGGCGTGGTGCCGCAGCAACCGCCGAGAATGCGCACACCGAGCGCGGCGGCTTCGCGCGCAAAGAGCGCGAAATATTCGGGCGATGACTTCGGGTACACGATGCGGTCGCCTTCACGTTTGGGGAAGCCCGCATTTGGCATTCCGCTGACGCGAACATCGTCCACAGCGGCGAGTTCACCCAGAACCGGCAGCAGCGCTTGTGGGCCGAGCGTACAATTCGCGCCGATGACCTGAACGTTCTTTTCCTTGAGTTGCGCGGCGGCGGCAGTGGGACGCAAATCGCCGTAAGCCATGCCATCTTCCGAATAGGTAAGCTGCGCGATGATCGGAAGCCCGGAGAACGAGCGGATCGCGTCGATGGCGAGAAGTAGATCCTCGATGTAGGTGAACGTTTCCAGAATGAAGAGATCGACACCGCGTTCTTCGAGCGCCAGCGCCTGTTCGTGAAAAATATTCTGGATTTCGTCGGGCTCCGGATGGCGTGCCTGTACCCCGATGCCCAGCGGCCCAATGGAACCCGCGATCAGCACTTCGCGCGAAGCGGATTCCCGGGCTTCGCGCGCAATTTTCACGCCGCGGCTATTGAGTTTCTGCACTTCGTCGCCCAGGCCGAGCGGTTCAAGCTTGAAGCGATTGGCCCCGAAGGTATTGGTTTCGATGATCTGCGCGCCGGCTTCGATGTACGCCTGATGCACGCGGAAAACAGCTTCCGGCTCGATGGAATTCATTTCGTCGAAGCAGCGGTGCGCGCCGGCGGACTCGTGCAAATAAGATCCCATCGCGCCATCGGCGATGAGGATGGAATTCTTGAGGCGCTCGTTGAAATCGTGGATCTTCAAATCTATCGCTTCCTGTCTATCGAGATGCGCGAGCGGGGACCCGCGCTCAGCGTTTTTGTTCCATGAGGCTGGCGACGGTGCTCATGAGGTCGTACTTGGTGAGAATCTCGAAGCGCGAGTCGCCCATTTCGACGAACACCGCGGGATTCTCGTGGCTCAAAATGTGGGTCACGCGCTCCACCGGGGCGCTCTTCGGGACCTGTGGGAGCGGCTTGCTCATCATTTCGCGCACCACGAGCTTGCGAAGATCTTTGCCTTGCAGCGCGAGATTCAGGATTTGATCTTCGTAGATGGTGCCTATAGGCAGATTTTCCTCGAAGACCGGAATCTGCGAGATGTCCTGCTCCTGCATGGTTTTCAGCGCGTGGAAAACGGTCTGGTACGGGCGCGCGATCACCAGTTCGCGGACTTTTCCGGAATGTTGTTTTTTCGCGCTGACCACTTCACCCGCAGTGATTTTCACGGCGGCGTCCACGTAGCCGCGCTCGCGCATCCACTCATCGTTGTAAACCTTGCTGAGATAGCGCATCCCGGTGTCGGGAAGAAATGCCACAATGAACGCCTCGGGTCCCAGATCTTTTGCCAAGCGTAGCGTTGCCGAAATGCAGCCACCGCCGGAGCCACCAGTGAAGAGCCCTTCCATTTTTACCAAGCGGCGAGCGACGATGAAGCATTCGTCGTCGTTGACCTGCAGCACGTCATCGAGAATCTTCAGATTCATGGTCGTGGGAAAGAAATCCTCACCGATGCCTTCGACCACATAGGTCTTGGCTTTCACTTTTTCCCCGCGCTTCACGAAATCGTAGTAGAGCGAGCCGATCGGATCGACACCGATGATCTGAACGTCGGGATTTCGTTCCTTGAGATATTTGCCAACGCCGCTGATGGTGCCGCCGGTGCCCATACCGCATACGAAGTGCGTGATTTTGCCTTCGGAGTCGTCCCAGATTTCCGGGCCCGTGGTGAGGTAGTGGGCTTCGGGATTCATGGGGTTGTCGTACTGATTCGGGTAATAGGAATTGGGAATTTCGCGTGCGAGCTTTTGCGCCACGGAATAGTAGCTGCGAGGGTCTTCCGGTTCGACGGCGGTCGGGCAGACGATCACTTCGGCGCCAAGCGCCTTCAGCAGATCGACTTTTTCCTTCGATTGCTTGTCGGTGATCGTGAAAACCATCTTGTAACCGCGCACCGCGGCGACCAGCGCTAGTCCCATGCCCGTATTTCCGGAAGTGCCTTCGATGATCGTGCCACCAGGTCTGAGCAAACCCCTTTTCTCGGCGTCGTCGATCATGGTGACGCCGATGCGATCCTTCACCGAACCGCCAGGATTGATGTAGTCGGCTTTGACGTAGATCTGCGGCTTCAAGCCCTGGTTGATGCGGTGCAACCGCACCAGCGGCGTGCGTCCGATGGCGTCGAGGATGTTGTTACATTTCATCTAGTTTGTCCGGGCACTCTCTTCAACAAGGTCCGCAGCTGGTAGCGCCGGCCGGCCCTCCAGTATCGAAGGTGCTCCGGCCGTGACGGCTTCGCCGACGATGGAGGCGAAGACGGCAGCCAAGGCGCGTTTCGACCGTGCCATAATTCTTACAGTCTAACATGCGCTCGCGCGAGGGACGCGCGACGAAGGAGATGCTTGTGTCTCGTCACAACATTTCGAGCGGTACACAGTGGGAACCGATCGTGGGATATTCGCGGGCCGTGCGCATCGGAAACGTGGTGACGGTATCGGGCACCACGGCCACCGGGGCGGACGGGAAGATTGTCGGCGTGGGCGACGTGCACGCCCAGACCGTGCAGACCATAAAGAATATCGAAGCGGCGCTGGTGAAGGCCGGGTCCGGGTTGAAGGACGTGGTGCGCACACGGATTTTTGTGACCAATATCGGAGAATGGGAGAAGGTTGGGCGGGCGCACGGGGAATTCTTTGGAGCGATTCGGCCGGCGACCAGCATGGTGGAGGTTAGCAAGCTGATTTCTCCGGAAATGCTGGTGGAGATCGAGGCGGATGCGGTGGTGAGCGGTGAAGACGCTTTCCCAAATTGGTGCGGCCCCAGCTCGCAGGCTTAGATAGCCTCTTGCCGTCTTCGTGTCCTGGCAATCCATTCATGCGGTAAATTTTTGTTATTCAGAACTACGAGAAGCACCGGGGTCCCCGGCGCTTTCGTTTTTTAAAGCCGGGCATCAAAACTGAAGCATGGATGCACGCAGGTGCTTGCCTTTTGGATCGGCGCACGCGTCAGGGGAGCGCCCGTGTTGCCGAGCCCTGCGCTACCTAATACGTTACGCGGACGCGGTATTTGAGGACGGAGGCGCCGTTCTTGTCTACCGGGACCTGGAATTGGGCGGCGAAAGCCGCGGTCTGTGCAAATTTATACGAAGACGAGAGCATTTCCCAGCTGCCCCCAATCGGTTCGTTGACCTCCACCGTGATGGGTGCGTCTTTGTGGTTGCGCAGCGTGATTTCGAATTCCATTTCGAAGACGTTGGTGGCAATTTTCTTGAAGTCGGTTTGCTTGTGTTCGGCGACCACGTCGAAGGCGTTGCCGATATGAACGGTGATGGATTCGTCTTTGGGAGTGTGCCCGATGTGGTCTTCGCCGACAAAGAGAATGCCGCCTTTGGAATCCTTTTGGTAGACGCGGACATTGCCGGCGGGGAGAGGCATGCCCAGGCCGGCTTTCTCTTCGTTTTTGAATTTGTAAAAGACCATGACCGGATCTTTCAGCGGAGAACTCGGATTCTGATAGTTGTGGTAGTAGAAGTTCTGGCCATTCACCACGAACAATTTTTCGACGGGCACGCCGCTTCCCTGCAACAAGCTGATCTGCTTGGTTTCCTTGTCTTCCACCGACGTGCGGCGGCCGAGGGTGTAGAGGTGATATTCGGAGAAATTTTCCTGCTGGAATTGCGGTGCGGCGGCCGAGGCCGTTCTCGCCTTGCTCATCATTACGTCTCCGGCGACGCCGCCGGGAAGTCGATTCAGGTCGCCAGCCACGAGTTGCAAGCGGGCGTTGTGAAACGCGGTGCCGCTGTTGTTGGTCAGCGTGACCCAACCATCGAGATCGGCGCCTTTGTCTTCGCGGGCGACGGTGAGGACGTAATCGGCGTTCCAGGAAAGGTTGTTGGCCAGGTAGGAGGCTTCGATCTGCTGCTTGCCGGCTCCGGAATTGTCCAGCGACATGACCAGCGTGGGGCGATCGTAGAGATTGGCGGGAACTTCCGGGAAGCGATAACCATCGCCGTAAATTCCGGTGACGATGTCGTTGCCGACTTTCCAGACCGGACCGTTGTTGTCGGCGAGCAGCGTGGCTTTTACTTCTTCGTGCTTGGTGGTGCCGTTGTCCATATAGGAGCGCTCGAGGGTAACTTCCTTGCCCACGTATTTGTGGAGGAGTTTCGCGGGCTCGAGGAGATCGTATTCGTAGTCTTGTTCGATGACGCTGAGTTTCTCAGGCTCCGTTAGCGAGCGGAAGTGGACGGTTGCGGGATTAACGGTCGCGGCGATGTCTTCAAATTTGAGGCGGAAGGCGCCCGTGGGCACGGTGAGTTGGCGGACGTCGCGGATTAGGGCGATGTTGGAGTTGTAGACGGTGACGCTGAGGTCGCTTTGGTCGTTTAGCGTCGTGGCTTGGTCGGAGGCGGCAGGGCGGGAGGCGTCTTTTTCCGGGGCCTGGAGGGTGTAATGATCTCCTGCAGCATAGCTTGCGATCGCCGTGACGGCGAGGGTTGCGATCGCAAGGGTATACCAGGTGAATTGGGAAGTGATTTTGGGTCGGGAAGTTTTCATGGTTTTGTCCTCATTGCGAATTTCGCGTTCCTTTGTAGAACGAGGTTGGGGAGATTTCTTGCAGGGAAATCATCGCATTGTCGCACGTACGGGCTTAGAGACTTTCAACCCAAAAAAGGAGCAACGCCGTGTGGCGGAGCCGTAAAGAACGCTCCGTTCTTTAGACACCGGACGGACAACCCCAGCAGCACAGACTTTAGTTTGTGCCAGCCCTAACCCATGCATGCAGCTGCGGCTGCGCCATGCCCCTACGGATTTCGCAGCGGTGTCCACGTGTTTCCGCCGTCGATGGTCTTGTAACTCTGGTTTGTCGGCGTGGTGACGGTAGCTTGTTGGCTGTCCACGGCGAAGACAGTCGTCACGTCCTCGGTTGTGGGCGACGAGACTTTCAACCAGTGCATGCCGCCGTCGATGGTTCGTAGGACGGCGCCGTCGCGGCCAGCGATCCAACAGATTTTGCTGGATGGAGCGGAGCCAGCGAGTAAATCGGAAACGGTTGACGTTTTTTGGAACGTCCAATGGGCCCCGGAATCTTCGGAAAGTTGCAGAAATCCGGATCGACCCAAACGCCAGATTACCGCTCCGTCGGGCGACGAAACCTGAACCAGTTTCGTCGCTAAATTAGACGCCTCGCGAAAAGCGGGCGCGCCGGCGGTGGCTGTTTGGGATGGCTGCAGCGCCGGCGCGGCAACGACACCGCGCACGGCTGCTTCTTTCTTTGCCTGTTGCGGTGCAGAAGGAGCGGCGGTGACGGCCGTCTGGTTGGCGGAATTGGTGATGGAGTCTGCCGCACTTGGCGTCGCAGAAGGGGACGGCTGGAGCGCGGCGTCCCGGGTTAACTGCTTATCGTGAGTTGGAGGTTGCGCCCGGACGCGAGATGCGGCCCCCGCGCGCCCTGCCGATGCGCCGGAAGCACCGGGCTGGAAATTGCCGCGTGGCGCTGCAAGCCTTGGTTCGGGCGACGGCGCGTGGCGGTCAAGGACAAGCGCGTCCGTTTTTGCGATCGAACCGTTTTTTGAGGGTACTTGCAACTCCTTCTCGGCGGACTTTTCCTTGGCTGAATCTGCCGGCGGAGTTGGAGCAGGGGCTGGAAGCTCCGGGACAGGCTGTTGCTGATTTTTCGCCATCTGGAACGGGTGCGGAGTCGATTCGTGGATGGCAACCCAGAGCAACAGAGCGGCGGCGAGTGCGCCACTGGGGACCAGCCAGCGCCGGTTGGAGGAGCGCAGCGGCACGTCCGGATGAAAATCGGATTTGGCAATGGCTTCGCGCGCAGCAGGACTCGAGGAGGCGCGGGCGGCATGGACGGCCTGCAGCTGCGGCAAGGCGATGGGGCTTTTCGGCTCTACTTGGTGTTCATCCGCCTCAAGCGGAATTTCGTCGGCGGCCTCCAGATGGGCGAGGATTTCCTGGCAACGCAGGCACGAGGAGATGTGCGCTTTGCGGGAGATCATTTCTTCCGGCGCCAACAGGCGCTCGTGGTAGGCGGCGAGAATTTCGGCGTCGGGGCAATCCGAGGCTGGGATGGAGTGTGACGCAGGAGCAGCGGCAGTGTCGGATTGCGGTTTGGCCGGCGCATTGGCCCGGAGATTGCGCGCGAGGGCGTTTTCGAAATCGCGTTCGCGATCATCACGCGGCATAGCGGTCTCCAATTTTAGAACGAAACGGTAACGGGTTCTTGCGCCATGGCCCCGGGCAAGTTGGGGCGTAGCATGCCTGCCCGCGCAAAGGGGCTGCTTCCCTAAAAAGGCGAGCCTCGATCAGGTGCGAAGGATTCTTGTCGCGAAGCAGACGATTCATGGCTCGAGCCTTTCCGGACTGGGGCTACTGCTGGGGAACAGCTTGTCCAAATCAACGGGGGCATCTTCGGAGGCGTATTCGAAGCAGAGAGAAATTTCGTCGTCACTCAGGCCGGGCTCGGCTGGTGCTCCGGTCGCGGCGACGCGCGGATTGCGCAACGCGCGTTCGACTTCGGCGCGCAGTTCGCGGCGGATGCGGTCCAGACTGCGCGAGACGCTGGATTCGTGCTCGCCGAGGTTGCGGCCGATTTCGGCGAGGGTTTGCTGATCGGCGTAATAGAGACGCAGGCGCTCTTTGTCGCGTGGGTCGAGTAGGCCGAGGGCGACTTGCAGCGTTCGAGTGAACAGGGCGACGTAGCGTTCGCGGTGCGGATCAGGCGGACCCTGAAGGCGATCGGCGGTGAGTTCGCGGCGGCGATGGTCCCGCTCGGCGTGACCGTCGGCATCGTCGTCGAATTCGGTGAAGCGACGGCCGGCGCGGATGGCGTCAATATGACGCTGGGCGAGCACCGCCCGTAACCAAGTCTTCAAAGAGCTGCGGCCGTGAAAATAGCGAAACAAGGAGCGATCGCCGCGCTTCGTGCTCGTGAGTCCGTACAGGTCGGCGTACAAAGAATCAGCCAGATCGCGCGCGGCGGGGGAACTGGGTGGGCGACGCAAGATAGCGGCTGCCGCGGAACGCAGGTAAGAGCGATACGTGGCGACGAAATGCTCCCAGGCTTCAGGATTTCCCTCGGCACACGCGGCCGCAAGGCTCAAGTCTTGTAAATGCAACGCGCCCAGGTATTCCTCGATTTTCCCCGGGGAGACCGTTTCCGAGCCGAAACGTTTCGCGGCGCTGCGCTCCAGCGCGGCTTCGAAGTGCTCGCGTGGCAAAGACCACGGGTAGCTGCCGGCTTCGGCGTATAGATTCGTGACTAGGAGTTGTTGATCCGCGAGGAGCCGCGACACTTTTCCCGCGTGGATTCCTCGGTCGGATCCGGCGTCGGATCCGGCGTCGGGTCCGGTCTCCGGTCCGATACGATGCGTATCGGGATTGTCGTTTCCAGAATCCGAGCTTCCCGAGTCTGGACTCATCGCTGCGGCACCCTATTCTGCCGTGCTGACATCCTAGAACATACTCCGGACTGCGGTAACCCGGGGTGGAAAGAAGTTGGGTTTGCCTTAATGATCGTTTGGGGTATCCTAGACCGCGTTGCGACCCAACCCGCAACCAGGTGCCCCCTCCGGGCTTGCAGATAATGAGCGTGGTTCGCTAGCGAGCATTAGCGACTTCGCGACGCTAGTACCTAAGTCCTATTAGGCCCGTCCCAGCCTCATCGGTACTCTGGATTTGCCCTAGCCGAAGCTCTATCTCGCCCGGCGAATATGCAGAGGAATCTCGGCATGGAAAATCCCCTTCCATGGGCGGAGATGACTGGGCAGAAATCTCTACTAGGCGGACTGGGATGAACACGATAAACAAAACACGCCTGGGTGTCGGGTTTGACGCAAGCGCTGGCCAAACTCAGAACCGTGACGCCTGGAAGCGTTCCATCGGAACCAAGCAGGTTCCCGCACGGCTGGCGATGCTCCCCGAGGGAGAGTCGCGCTGGCAACGGCTGGGTGTCAGCGCCATCGCACAAATCGTTATTCTGACCTTCTTCGTGGCCCTGCCGCTTTTCTTTCCGGAGAGGCTGAAGACGGCGTTGAACATGCAAGTTGTGCCTTTGTCCATGCCGGTTACGGAAGTACCGGTGGCGACGCCTCCGGCGCCCCCGACACCGAAGGTTGCTCCGGCCCCAAAGCCGGTGGTGGTTGAGGAAGTAAAGCTGAACCCCAAGCAGCCGCACATTTTTCTCCAGCAAAAAGTATTGAAGCCAAAGGTCGAGAAGTTGGAAGTGAAAGCGCCGGAGTTGGCGCCGGCCCCCGTGCTGGAAGCGAAATTCATCGACAACACGAATCAACCCAAGCGGCCCCGCGAAGAAGTGAAAATAAACAACCTGAACAGCGGAAGCGCGGCGGCTCCGACCGTGAATATGGCGGTGCAGAAGGTGCAGACTGGCGGTTTCGGCGATCCCAACGGATTGCCTGGCAAGGGCAACCCGAATAAAACCACGAACGTGAACCGCCTGGGCTCTCCCGCACTCCCTGGCGGACCGGGATATGGCAACGGCACGGGTGGCGACAAAGGCGTGAGAGGCGTGGTGGCCAGCACGGGCTTTGGCAATGGCGTCGCCAATCCTCCGCAGAGCGGCAAGCAAGGAGTGGTTCAAAGCTCCGGGTTCGCCGATCAGACGGTGGTCGCCGATGCACCGAAAAAGAAGGCAGCAGCGGATTCGGGGACGTCGCAGGTAGATATTTTGTCGAAGCCGCGGCCGGAGTACACCGCGGAAGGGCGCGCTTTGAAGTTGGAAGGCGACGTGGTGGTGGACCTGGTGTTCCTGGCGAATGGCTCGGTCGAGGTGAGTCACGTCGTGAGCGGGCTGGGCCATGGCCTGGACGAGACTGCGATTCAAGCAGCGCAACAAATCAAGTTTAAACCGGCTAAGCGAGATGGCGAGGCAGTGGATTTTCCGGCCCGCGTGCGAATTGAATTCCGGCTGGCCTACTAAAAGGGAGAGCAATAATGCGTAAGTACGTAGTGACAGGGATTCTCACGCTGGTGTCGAGCGTTGTGGGGAATATGGCCGCAGCGGCGGTCCCCCAGCCAGCCGAGCAGGCGCGGACGATGGAGGAAGTCGTTGACCGCGTGGTGGCCAGCGAAAACAAGCTGAATCAGGATATCCGCAAGTATTCGCCACTGGTCGAAACGTACATTCAAAATCTTAAGCCGGACAAGGAACTCGGATTCGTGCCCGCCGGCGACAAGTATTTCCTGGGCAAAGCGGATTTTGCCAAGGGCGTGAACCTGGCGTCTTTGTCGGACACGGAGACCAAGGGCAAGAAGATCTTTACGGGGGTCGGGAATTTCTTTTCGTTCGCGATGCAGTACCTACCGGACGGCTTTCTGCAGATGATCTTCATCGACACGAATGGATTCGACAAGCAGCACTACAAGTTCGATTACGTGAAGCGCGAATTTCTGGGCGAGGTACGGTGCTTGGTGTTCGACGTAACCCCGCTGCCGAAGTCGGGCAAGGGCCGATTTCTGGGACGCATCTGGGTGGAAGATCAGGGCTACAACGTGGTCCGATTTAACGGCGGATACGGCGGCGGCGGGCACACCAGCTACTACTTCCATTTCGACAGCTGGCGAACGAACGTGCAGCCGGGAATGTGGATGCCGTCGTTTGTGTACAGCGAAGAAAAAGAACTGCACTACGCGATGACCAAGAAGCTGGACTTCCGGGCGCAGACGCGCCTCTGGGGCTACAACATCGGCCACGCCGCGCAGGAGCAGGAACTGAGCAAGATCCTGGTGGAAACGCCAGTGCAGGACGATACCAAGACGGCGAACGACCTATCGCCGATCCAGGCGCAACGCTCCTGGGATCGCGAGGCCGAAGACAACGTCAGCGACCGTTTGCAACGGATGGGGTTGATGTCGCCGAAGGGCGAAGTGGACAAAGTCCTCGAGACGGTAGTCAACAACCTGGAAGTGACCAACAACCTGGACATCGAGCCGGAAGTGCAGTGCCGCGTGATGATGACCACGACGCTGGAATCGTTCACTCTGGGCCACACGATTGTGTTGAGCCGCGGATTGATCGACGTGCTGCCGGACGAGGCCAGCCTGGCGACCGTGATCGCGCATGAGTTGGGCCACGTGGTGCTGGGACATCGCATGGACTCGAACTTTGCGTTTTTCGACCAACTCTTGATCGAAGACAAGGATTCGTTCCGCCATTTCGGATTCGCGCGTACGCCCGAAGAGGAAAAGGCAGCGAGCGACGAAGCGACCAAGTTTTTGAACAACTCACCGTATAAAAACCAGTTGGGCAACGCCGCAACGTTCCTGGCGGCGCTGGACGCCCGGCAGAAGGAAATTCCTAACCTGATCAGCCCACACCTGGGAAATCGAGTTCCGGTCTTGGCGGACGTGAAGGCAAGCGCGGTGGTGCAGGCGGCGGATAAAAAACCGAATCCGCAGCTGATCGCGGCGCTGCCTATCGGCGGCCGCGTGAAGCTGGATCCCTGGGTGGATCGCCTGGACCTACTGAAGAGCAAACCGGTTGGCGCCGTGGCGGAACGCGAAAAGATGCCGTTCGAAGTGACTCCGTTCATGCCCTATCTGACGCGCAACGTTGGACCTGCGGATTCCAAGGCGCCGGAAGCGGCCAGTGCGAACCCGACAGATCCTACGCCCGCGGCTAAACCCTGAACGGGGTGGGCTTAGCGGATAACTAAACCTAATCGGATTGCCGGCCCGGGGGAACTGAGTTCTCCGGGCCGTTTTTTTTTCGGCGATTCGCGTCCGTGCTACAAGTGTCGCCGAATACGCTTTAGCAGGGTGGTTAGCGTGCAGCCGCGAGTTGCTGGATGAACCTGTAGTTGAATTCGACTCCATCGTAAAAATCCTGGATGCCGACCCGCTCGTCTTTGCCGTGAGCGCGATTGTCGTTCATTTCAAAAAACATGGAGGAAATTCCGAAAGTGGGTATGCCCGCGGTGCGGGTGATGCGGCCGTCGGTGGCGCCGGTAGACATGGAGGCTACGACCGGGACGTTGCCCCACATTGCACGGACGGTTTCGTCCATGGCGTGGGTGACTTCCGGGAGCAGCGGAGACGGCGGGACGGTGACGAGTTTGACCACGGAGCCATCGGCGGCGTGAATGGGGACGTCGCTGACTGCCACCTTGGGATCGGCGATGACCCGTTCGATGGTCTTGCGGATGGCATCGGGATCTTCGCCAGGGAAGATGCGGCAATTCACGTTGGCTCGGGCCATTTGTGGAAGCGCGTTCTGCGCGTGGCCGCCGGTGAGCATGGTGGCGACGCAAGTCGTGCGGAGCAGCGCGTTGTAGTAAGGAATGGCGGAAAGGCGCGCGACCGCGGCGGCGTTCGGCGGCTCCTTTGCGGCGGCTCGCAGATCAGCTGCGACCGGACCGGCGGTGAGTTCGGCGGTTTTCTGGAAGTAGTTGCGTGTGATTTCGTTGATCTCAGTGGGGAAAAAATAGCTCTGGAGGCGTATCAGCGCAGCGGCCAGATGATAGATCGCGTTGTCGCTGGAGGGCACGGAGCTGTGGCCGCCGGCGTTCAGGGATTCGAGCTGGAAATCGGCGTAGAGTTTTTCGCTGGCTTGAATGGCGGTGAGCAAGCGCTGGCCGCCCTGCCTTTCGAATTCGCCGGCGTCGAGATTGATGCAGTACTCGGCGTCGATCCAGTCGCGGTGTTCCTTCAGCAGCCAGTCGACACCGTTGTAGCTGCCGCCTTCCTCGTCAGCGGTGAGAGCCAGGATCAGATCACGGTCGGGGACGAAATCTTCTTTTTTCAAGCGGATGAAATTGGTGACCAGGATGGCGTCGCCGTCTTTCATGTCCTCGGTGCCGCGACCATAGAAATAGCCGTCTTTTTCGATGAATTGAAACGGATCGGTGGTCCAGTCTTCACGCCGGGCCTCGACGACATCCAGGTGGCCGATGAACAGGATGGGCTTGCGCTTCCCGGTGCCGTGGACGCGAGCGACGAGATTTTTCTTGCGCTCGGTGGGCCCGGCGACGATTACGTCTTTGTCGGCGAAGCCCGCGTCGCGAAGACGCGTGGCCATGGCTTCCGCTGCGGTTGTGACGTTGCCCGCGGAATCGGTTGTGTTGATCTCGATCAGCTGCTTGAAGATTTCATGCGCGGTCGAGTCAGCTGCCGCATGGTCATGCGCACCACCGAGCAGCGACAAAGCAAGCATTGCGGCAAACATCGTGGAGCAGAACTTTCCTCCTGGCATCTCTCGGCTCCTACGTTGGATTCATTCGTGCGACGCCGATGACGCACCTGATGGTGCAAGCGGCGCTGCCGCGAAGGCGCGGCGCAGGCATTCCGATATGTACGACATGGGAAGAAACAGCAGGATCAAGCCGAAGCCGGGGTCGAGGACGCGCAGGACGAGGGCGCCGAGAATGGCAACGCCGATTGCGACCGGCTTCATGACTGGAGCGCGCAGACGTTCGTTCACAAACTTAGCGATTTCCTTTGGCCATACAAAGATCCAGTACAAGTTGTAGAACGGAATGAAGTGGAACCCGACAGCTCGCGCCGGGGAAATGGGATGCTTCCACCCGGGCACATGCGCAAGAATGACGTGATAGCGGTGAATGCAGACAAACCAGTAGATTCCACCGACGAAATTGACCAGAAAGAGATAGAGCGGAGGAATGCCGCCTTGTTTTGCGAGTTCCGGATGAAGATCAAGAGCAATAAATTCCGCGGCGATGGTGGCAAAGCCCAGCAGGTAGCCAATCCAGATCATAGGGAGCTTGGGCAAAGCCGCAACGGGAGTCCCGGATTGAGGCATTTCTGTGTCGGAAGAATTCATTTTGCGGCGGAAAATCGACGGTTCGAGCGTAACGTTCCCGAGGAGCGCACGTCAAACGGTAAGGTTGGTTGCCGGATGCGTGATGTCTTATCTTAGACTGTGAGTGCGTGCCAAAATTGCAGTAGAGACTTAGCGTCCACAAAGTGGACTCACCAACGCGCGGTGGGGTTCACGACAAGACGCGATGGCCGGGCGGAGCAAGCCCCGCCCCTACAATTGCATGCCGGAGGAAGATCATGACGTCGTTCGCGAATCATTGGCTGGCGAAGATCGCTGTAGGTGCGGGTCTGTTTCTAGCGGGAGTCGCCGCCGGAACGTGGCATGCCCGCAGCGTGGAGGCGCAAAACAGGTTTGGGCAGCCGAAAACGGTCATTCACGTGGTGGTCTACAAGTGGAAAAACACTGCTTCGCAGGATGATAAGGACCAGGCGCTGAACGGGATCAAGACCATGGCCGCGAAAATTCCCGGCATCAAGAATATCTGGCTCAAGACAGGGCGAAACCAGATTCGCGACTTTGACGGCGTGTACGCCATCGAGTTCGCCAGCCCGGAAGCGGCGGCGGACTACGCGGAAAGCCCGAAACACGAGGAGTGGCGGAAACGCTGGGAAGAACTTCGAGAGAACAGCTTGTCGTTTCAGGCGACGAATCCGTGAGCGGGCAGTAGTGCCAAATCTATACGCTTGCCAGCTTGATTCGTTGGCTTGGTGCGATCCCGGGTTTGCTTGAAGTTGCGGCCTTGCCGCTTGCTTATTGCGGCTCGCGGACGATTCCGAGCCTGCGGCGAATCAGACTATCGGCAGCGCCATCCGACAGCAGACGCTTACCCCATTTCACGACTGTTGCGAGCGGCGTGACACCGTACCGGGGTTTCGGCCGGGGCGCTTCGATCGCTCGCAGGATTACGCGCGCGCAGTCTTCCGGCGTGGTTTTTGATTTTGCGCGGGCGGATTTTGCACTGGCCTCGAAAAGCTCATAAAGCTCCCGGTAGGGACTTGTTCTAAATTTTTCCTTGTAGCCGCTGGTCAGATCCGCCGCGGCCTGCTGCATGCCGGTGGCAATGTATCCGGGCTCGATCAGAATGACGTCGATGCCAAAGGGAAACATCTCCAGCCGCAGAGCATTGGTCAGCCCCTCCAGCGCGTGCTTGCTGGAACTGTAGGCACCTTGTGCCGGTGCGGTCACCAAACCAGCCACGGAGCTCATCATCACGATGCGGCCGCGCTTGCGTTCGCGCATGGACGGCAAAGCGGCCTGGGTCACGCGCAAGACACCAAATACATTGGTTTCGAACTGGCGCCGCCAGTCGGCAAGTTGCAAGTCCTCGATCGTTCCCATGTAGCCGATGCCGGCGTTGTTGATGAGCACGTCGATCGCGCCGGCCCTCGCTAGAACGCGGTGCACTGCGGCCTGCACCGAAGCATCGTCGCAAACGTCGAGTTCCACAGATTCGAGAGGCAGCTTTTTCTCGCGGGCCAGAGCATCCAGTTGAGCACGCTTTTCCGGAGATCGCCCAGCGGCAAAGACACGGTAGCCGCGTTCCGCCAGCAGTACGGCGGCGGCCTTGCCCAACCCGTCCGTCGCCCCGGTGATCACAACGCTTCCGGCACCTCGTTCGCTCATTCGGCCCTCCTTGAATCGTCGCTATCGTAGCGCGGAATGGCCGGTGGGCGTTGTCGCCCAAAGCTCACGTCCCGCTTTCGGCACAGTACGTCACGGCGAAGAAATGGCCACCGTCGGTATTGCTAGACTTACCCTATATCCTCCGATCCGCCGTAAAACTTGGTGCGCCTGCATGCCCAGTGACGAAAATCTCGCCAAGTCCGTGTCTGACCGGAAATGGCAACGCGGCTTTTGGACCCTGATCGCGGCCCAATTTCAGGGCGCATTCAACGAAAACGGCCTGAAAAATCTCGTCATCTTCCTGATTCTGGCGATGAATTTCGGTAAAGAGGATCGCGACCGGTTGGTCCTTCTGGTCGGCGCGCTGTTTGCCGGCCCGTTCATCCTGTTTTCGATGACCGGCGGCTACCTGGCGGACCGGTTTAGCAAACGCAGCGTTGCGATCGGGACGAAGGCATTCGAAGTCGGTGTGTTCGCGTTTGCCGCCGTGGCGTTGCTGCGACAGGACCTGCATTTGGCCTTGGCGGCGGTGTTCCTGGCCAGCACGCAAGCCGCGCTGTTCGGGCCGACCAAGTACGGTCTGTTGCCGGAACTTCTGCCGCAGAGACTCTTGTCCTGGGGGAACGGGATTCTGGAACTCGGAAGCTTTCTGGCGCTGATTGCCGGAAGCGTGGCGGGCGCTTTCATGACCGACGCGTTCCGCGGGCGGCAGGTGTTTTCCGGAGCGATCTTTCTTTCCCTTTCCGCGGTGGGCTTGGTGTGCAGCCTGGGTATTTCTCGCGTTCCGGCGGCCGATCCTACAAAAAGGTTTCGCGCGAATTTTCTTGCCGATCTGTGGAGCCAGGGAAAGCTGATTCGAGCAGACCGGGTCTTGTGGCTCGCCGTCGTGGGCAACACTTACTTCTGGTTCCTGGGCGCGCTGCTGCAATTCAACATCATCATTTACGGCCAGGACGTATTGAAGATCAGCTCGACGCATAACGGAATCCTCCAGGCCTCGATTGCCATCGGAATCGGGCTGGGAAGCTTGGCCGCGGGAGTACTGTCGGCAGGAAAAATCGAATACGGATTGATTCCGCTAGGTTCGCTGGGCATGACCGCTCTGGGGATGCTGCTGTCGCGGCACGGTTTGTCTTTCCAGGGTGTCCTGATTCTTCTGGCTGGGCTGGGATTTGCCGGCGGCTTTTTCATCGTCCCCATCAATGCGCTGATCCAGCATCGCCCCCAAGAAGGCCAAAGGGGCGGTGTGATTGCCGCCGCGAATTTGTTGTCGTTCGTGGGTGTGGGAGCGGCGTCGGGCGCGTACTTCGTGCTGACCCATTATCTTCAGATCGGATCAGCGGCAATATTCCTGTGGACTTCAGTGGCTACTCTGGGAGCCACCGCATACGTCCTGTACCTGTTGCCGGACGCAATGCTGCGGCTGCTGCTGTGGATCGCCACGCACACGCTGTACCGGCTGGACATCACCGGGCGCGAAATGGTGCCCGCGAAAGGCGGAGCGCTGCTGGTTCCCAATCACGTCTCGATGGCCGACGCAGTGTTCCTGATCGCCTCTCTGGACCGGCCGATTCGTTTTCTGATGTTCAAAGGCTCGTACGAGCATCCGCTGGTGAAGCCCTTCGCGAAAATCATGGGCGTGATTCCGATCGCGTCGGACCAAGGGCCGCGCGAAATGATTCATTCGCTGCGCGAAGCCACGCAGGCGCTGCAAAATGGCGAGGTCGTTTGCATTTTTCCGGAAGGACAGATGACCCGAATCGGCCAGATGCTGCCGTTTCGCCGCGGCATGGAACGCATCATGAAAGGCGTCGAAGCTCCCATTATTCCGGTGAACCTCGACGGAGTGTGGGGATCGGTTTTCAGTTTTGCGGGCGGGCGATTTCTGTGGAAGCTGCCGCGGCACCTGCCGTATCCGGTGCGCATAACGTTTGGAGCGCCGCTGGCGCCAACGGCAACGGCGACCGAGGCCCGCCGCGCCGTGCAGGACCTGAGCGCCGAAGCGTTCGCCCGGCGCAAACGCGGCATGGAGACGCTGCCGAAGTCTTTCGTTCGCACCGTGCGCCGGCATCCGTTTCGATTCGCCATGGCGGACGGACAGACTCCCCGAGTCAACTTCTTCGCGGTGCTGGCGCGCTCGCTGTTTCTCGCGCGTCGTTTGAAGGAGCACTGGCGCGGCCAGGAGATGGTCGGGATCTTGCTGCCGCCATCGATTGCCGGCGCGCTGGTGAATCTGGCGGCGACGTTGATGGGGAAAGTGCCGGTGAACCTGAACTACACCGCCTCGAACGAGACTCTCGCGTCGTGCACGAAGCAATGCAACCTGAAGACCATTATTTCGGCGCGCGCCTTTCTCGAGCGTGTTCCGCACGTGCAGCCGCCGGTAACCACAATTTACGTGGAAGACCTGGCACAAAAGCCGAAATTCAGTGAACGGCTTGGCGCCGCGTTGGCCGCAGCTTTGCTGCCGCCGCGAAACATTGAGAAATTCGCAGGCAGCGAGCGAAGCGCGAGCCTCGACGATCTCGCCACCATCATTTTCTCGAGCGGCTCGACCGGTGAGCCAAAAGGCGTGATGCTGACGCACTACAACGTGATGGCCAACGTCGAGCAACTGAGCCAGGTGTTCTTCCTGCGCGCCGACGATCGCATCATGGGCATCCTTCCCTTTTTCCATTCTTTCGGCTTTACGGCTACGCTGTGCCTGCCGGCGGCTGCGGGTGTTGGTGTCGTTTTCCACCCCAACCCCCTGGATTCCCGCGTGATCGGAGCGCTGGTTAACAAATACAGCGTGACCATGCTGGTGGCCACGCCGACATTCTTGAACGCCTACGCCCGGCGCTGCACTCCTGAAGAGTTTGGCAGCCTGCGCTTCGTCATGGCCGGCGCGGAAAAACTGCCGGAGCGCATTTCCGTGGCCTTCGAAGACCACTTCGGCATCCGACCGCTGGAAGGGTACGGCTGCACCGAATGTTCGCCAGTGGTTGCCGTGAATACGATCGACTTTCGCGCGGCGTCGTTTCGCCAGGTGGGTGCCAAGCGCGGCAGCATCGGGCACCCGTTGCCTGGAATCACGGTGAAAATCGTTGATCCGGAAACGCAACGGATACTGGGTGTGGATGAGCCGGGCCTGCTGCTGGTGCGCGGGCCGAACGTCATGCTGGGTTACCTAGGCCGGCCGGAGAAGACCGCGGAGGTACTGCGCGAGGGCTGGTATAACACCGGCGACATCGCCGCGGTGGATGAAGATGGTTTCCTCCGCATCACCGATCGCTTGAGCCGCTTCAGCAAAATCGGCGGCGAAATGGTGCCGCACATCAAGGTGGAAGAAAAACTTCAGGAACTCGCCGACGCGGCCGAACAGATATTCGTGGTCACCGCAGTGCCCGACGAGAAGAAAGGCGAGCGACTGATTGTGTTGCACACGCTGGCCGACCAACCGCTGGAGGAGTGTCTGGAGAAATTCGCGAAATGTGATTTGCCCCCGCTTTGGCGGCCGCGGCCCGATCAGTTCTTGCGCATCGAGAAGCTGCCCTATCTCGGCACGGGCAAGCTGGATTTGCGGAAAGCGCGCGAGTTGGCGATGGAGACGGTGAGTCGTGCCTGAAACTCCTTGCACACCCCGTGGCTTAGACACCTCTGAAATCGGGCCGATGACGGGCGTCGGCCGGGGCCTGCTGTTGCGCGTGGTTGTCACCGGAATCGCTATCGCTGTCTGGTTCTGGACGCAATCTCTGATCGGTGGCCGCCAGTTGCCTGACGCCGGCATCGGCGATGGGTTGCAGAACCTGACCGCCAGCCTCAACTCCTACTTACAGCACTCGCCATCCGCCGCCAACGCCCTGCTAATCGTCAGTTCGGCGCTGATCGACGCGATTGGTTTGTTTCTGCTCGGAACATGGATCTTTGCCGGCAGCGTCCGGCCTTTTCTAGGGCTGCTCCTGCTCCTCGGACTGCGCCAGCTTATGCAGGCGCTTTGCGCGCTTCCGGCGCCACCCAACATGATTTGGCACTATCCCGGATTTCCGTCTTTGTTTGTTACCTATCACGTAGCGAATGATTATTTTTTCTCAGGGCACACGGGGATCGCTGTGTTTGGCGCGATCGAGCTGGCGCGGTTCCGGAAAAACTGGCTGACCGTGCTGGCGGCCTCGGTGGTCGTATTCGAAATCGTGACAGTCCTCTCCTTGCGGGCGCACTATACGATGGATGTGTTCACCGGCCTTGTGGCGGCGCTATGGGTGGCCACGGTGTGCGATGCACTAGCTCCGCGCATCGACAGCCTGTTAGCGCCGGCCTCACCTAAGCCCGTGCGCTGAGGAGAGGGCAAAGATCTTCCTCGGCGGCTATTCCGGTGCCCGGGCGTTTGAGATTGTTCGCGCGTCCCCGTCGGATGCCCGAACAATGACAGTTTTGCTGCATTGCGTCAGCCTAGCGCCTACTGCGGCCGAGGCAGCTGCAGCATCAATGCGCCACCCGTTCCCGATTGTACGGTGGGCAGTTGCCCGTTCCACTTATCGATCATCTCTCTGTTGTTCTCAATGCGGCGAAGTTCGAGCAATTGAGGCGTCAGCGAGTTCTGCCGGATGCGGTTGGCATCCGCTTCACCCTGCGCGCGCGTCACCAGAGATTTCGCATCACCCTCGGCTTCGGCAATTTTCTTCGCGGCTTCCGCTTGTGTGGTCGCAAGCTCGTTGCGCGCGCGTTCCGCTTGCTGGATAGCCTGCGCCTTCGCCGTAATGGCCGTAGCGATCACCGCCGGTACGCGTGGCGCGCCGATGAAGCCGAATTGCTGCACGCCAACTCCTACCGGCGCAACTTTCTGCTCGATCATTCCCTCAACCTTGTGTATGAATTCCGCTTTGTGATCGCCGTAAATATCCTCCACGTTATAGGTGGAAGCGACTTCGTTGAGCGAATTTCGCACGATGTCCCGCAGGATGCCGTGCGTGAAAAGGTCCAAATCGCTGACGCGATACTTCACGTAAAAGTCCGGCACGTGCAGCGGATCGATGGCATAAGACAACGAGACATCCACGAAAATTTCCATGCCTTCGCGCGAGTTGAATCCCATCTCTTCGTTAATGGGATGTCCTTCCGAGGTATCTCTGGTCCATTTCACGGTCTGGACATAGGTTGGGAACTCGATGATCTGCGTGTTCAAAGGGGAATACACCACCCATCCCGTGCGCACGGGAATCTCCGAAGCGCCACGCTGGCCTCCCGCCAGGTTGATCTCCACACCCACGTGGCCAGCCTCAATGCGCGTGACGCGCAGGAGGAACGACAAAACAAAGATAACCGCCACCAATACCCCTGCTCCGATGAATAAAGTGCGAAGCCCGGGAATCGCGGGTCTCATCGTAAACTCGCGGCTGTCGCCGCGATCATTTCTGAACGCGTCCATCCTGTCCTCCATAACTCATCCGACCAAGAACTTGCCCGCCAAATTCAGGTGCGCGTAAGTGTAGCTTGAATGCCGTTAGTAATCCGTTAGGAGCGGACAAGCCACGGCGCGTGCGCGAGCCATCCCGACGCCGGGAAGAGTTTCCTTTTGTAGAGATTACAGGAGAGTGCGCGAGCGTTAACGCGTCACCCAGCCGCCACAGAACGGCGGCGACCAGGATTGCAGCCCGTCATTTACAGGTTGAGTCCCCAAAACGAAGCATCGGGTTTGATCAGTTCGAGACCAACGTCCCAAGCCTCATGGTCACGCCAGACCACCTCGGCTTCCGCCCTGCGGCCAGTGACCGGATGAACCAGCCGCACACGGCGATGCAGGGGCAGCGGCGCTCCGACAACCGCCATGCAACCCGAGTGGCTGACATCCACGGTCACGGCATTGGCACGCTGTTCCGCCGAATCCTCGTCCCACTCGACGACCAATTTCACCTTGGAAAAGATGCGTTTGTGGCTTCGTAATCTTGCCCATCGTTCCTGCAAAGCTGGGGATGCTGCGTTTTTGGAGGTGCCGGTTAGCATGCTGACCTCGCGCCAAAAGGAGTCTACGGACCGGGGGAGGGCGAAGTGCAAAGGTACTGCGACCACGGTACCGGGTCAATAGTACTTTTTCGCGGATTTTGGCGCATAACTGCGGGTGCTAGACGAGGTAGTTAAAGAAACTGGCTTGACCGACGGCTTCGAAAAAGGCGTAGAATAAGCTTGGTTTAAACATTTCTCGCAGGCGCGCCAATCCTTCGCTTCTTGTATGCGCCATCTGCCGATCATCGCTGCCTTGTGTCTATCGTTGGCGCCCTGCTCGCTGATCGGGTAAAACACCGCCTCCATACTTGTGAATGTTAAGGGCTCCGACGGGTCGTCTGTCCACCACGGCGGGGTGGTCAACCTGTACACGATCACCGGCGTGTCCGTTGCCGTCGGCAAGATGAAAGACGGCCAAGTCGATTTCGAAGGTCTCTAAGGAAGGGCGCTATTCGGTCGAAGTAATCGCCACCGGATACCAGAGGGTCGTCCAGGAAGCAGACGTCGCCATAAGGGCTGAGCGCGTGCAGGTGTACATCACGGTAAAGCCGGATTCCGGCGCGGAAACTTCTGGCGCTCCAAGACCTGCTGCGGATGCGCGACAGGAACCCGGTACGACGCCGGAAGCGCGGAAACAACCTTGAACGGGCCTGGATGCCACCCGACGTGGACCAAAGCATGCCTGCGGTGGAATCGAGCGTTGCTTGTCCTCTGCAGAAGGTGCAGGACGAAGCCGCCAAGCGCGTCCGCGCTTTTGTCGATGGAGTGAACCGCATCAGTGCGACCGAGGTGCTCGATCACGAGGTAATCGACCAGCACGGGCGCACCTCCAAGCACGAAACCCGGAAGTTCAGTACGTGGAGTCCCTTCAGGAATTAAGCCGGGAGCGTACCGCCTCGAGGGGTATCGAAACGGAACGACGGGGATGGATGTCTTTCCCGAACATATCGCGTCTTTTGGACTCGGCGCCCTGGTCATGATTTTTCATCCGGCCTATCGCAACGAGTACGAAGTATTTTGCGAGGGCCTGAGTCGCTGGCAGGGTTCTGCATGGCAGGTGCATTTCCGCCAGAGGGCTGATCGTCCCGTCCGTCTGCGCCAATATACTGTGGCGAAACAAGTATTTCCGGTCGCGCTTCGAGGGCGGGCATGGATCGCGGCCGATAGCTATCAAGTCGTCAGCCTGGAGACTGATATTGTGGCCCCCATCCCGCAAATCCAACTCAAGGCCGAGCACATTACCATCGACTACGCGCCCGTAAAGTTCCACAAGGATCAGGAAGAGTTGTGGCTCCCGCAAAAAGCGGAATTATTTCTCGACTTAGGCAGCCGCAGAATTCACCGGCGCCACACTTCAGCGATTACTTGTTGTTTTCCGTGGACGAAGACCAAAAGATCGCCGCGCCTACCGTGAGCAAGGAGTCGGAAACCGCCCCGGCCGCCCGGACGAACCTCTAGCAGCGCCTGCCTCGATGATTCGTTGTGAACTCTAGATGAAGTCCAGCGGCCGATTGAATTTCCCGATTCGTGAAACTCATAGTTTAACATTGACTCAAAGCGCTGTTCAGCGCAGCATTCCGCAACTTCGGCATTGTTGCCGTCAGGTCGCATTGCACCCTCCCAGACGAGGACGTGGTCGGATAGAGCCACAGGGTGTGGTTGCTCGTAATTTCAGGGCCTCGGTTCCATCAATTTCGACCGTGGTTGCCATCGAGGCAACGCTGCATCTCTATTGGTTCAAGCGATGCCGCCCCAGGGGCGGCCTCGGGTCTCTATTTCCAAATCTTGATTGCGAGGAAGACTGATGCGAAGACTTATCGTAGCACTGCTGTTCGTACTTTCCGTCGGGCTCCCTGCCATGGCGCAGACATATCGCGGAGCGATCAATGGCACAGTGACCGACCCCTCGGGTGCGGTTGTGCCAGGCGCACAGGTCAAGGCCACTAACAAAGCGACAGGCATCGAGCATGCCGCGGTGTCGACAAGTGACGGCCAGTTTGCATTTCAAGATCTTCCGGTTGGCACCTACACGGTGGTGGTGTCGGCGCAGGGCTTTCCCACACTCACCGTAGACGAGGTGCTGGTCGCGCAGGGTGCCATCTACACCCTCCCGGCCGTTTTGAAAATATCGCAGCAGGCCACTACGGTCGAGGTATCCGCTGCAGCTCTTACCCTGGACACTACCTCGGAGACTCAGACCACTTTGGTAACCGGCGGCGATTTGCAAAACCTGCCGTTGAACGGTCGTGATTTCACGCAATTGATTGCCGTCACCCCGGGCTTCGCCGGCTATTCGGCGGGCGGATTTGGGTCGTTGAACGGCACCCGCGCCAACCAGATCAACTGGCAGATCGATGGAGTGGACAACAATGACCTCTGGCACAACATTCCGGCCGTCAATCAAGGTGGCGTGTCGGACATTGCAGGCATCGTTTTGCCGATCGATTCCATCGATCAGTTTTCCGTACAAACACAGGCCGCGCCGGAGTCGGGCCGCAATCCAGGTGGCACCGTAGACCTGGCATTGAAGTCGGGCGGCAACGATTTTCACGGCTCAGTTTATGATTACGTCCGCAATGAAGCTTTCGCCGCAGCGTCGCCGTTCGTCGATGAGAAGAAGGAGAACCGCAACCAGCAGTACGGCTTTTCCTTCGGCGGCCCCTTCATCAAGGATCGCCTGTTTTTCTTCACCACCTTCGAGAAGCAGCGCTTCACCATCGGTTTGCCGGGGCTGGCCACCGAGCCTTCCGCGGCTTACCAAACCGAAGCGCTGGCCGAACTGGCCAAATATGGTGTTGCGGAAAACCCTGTCAGCGCCAACCTGCTCGCCAATCTCTGGCCTAGCTACGCGTTGACTGGTCCGGCGGGGCCAAACAACTATTCCAGCCCGGACCCGGAATACGGCTACAGCTACAACGGTCTGGCGAAATTGGATTTCAAGATCAATGACAAGAACACCGTCTCGTTTCACTACTTTGTCGGCCAAGGAAACCAGGTCGCTCCGGTCGGAGGCACCGCACTATCGGAAGCCGCTTCCGAGCTGAAGCCCTACTATGAAGTCGCTCCGATCCACGTATCGAACTACGCGGCGGCCTGGAACTCCACGTTGTCCTCCAACATATCGAACCAGCTGCTGGCCGGCGTGAACTACTTCCGTCAAATCTTTAGCGATTTCGACACCAGCTTCAATTTGGCCAGCTACGGACTCAACCTCTACAACGGTTTCGACATTCCAGGTGCACCGAACATTCAGATCACTGGGTTTGACGGCGTCGGGCAGACGCCTCCGGAAGGCCGCGAAGATATCACCGGACATCTCACCGACGTGGTTTCTTACACCACGGGCAAACATCAGTTTCGTTTCGGCGGTGAATTCCGCCGAGCCCAGTTGCAGGAGTTCTACCATCGGCATGCCCTGGGGAGTTTTGTCTTTGATGGCTCGCAGGGCCCCTGGGCGAGCGATACCGCGGTCTCCAGTAACGTACTGGCTCTAGCCGATTTCCTTGCCGGCGATGTCAGCCGTGCCAGCATCGCGGTGGGAAATCCGACTCGCTTGGTCTTCGTAAAAACCTTTGCCTTGTACGCGCAGGACGCCTGGCAGCTAAACCAGAAGTTGACGGTGAACTACGGCTTGCGATGGGACTATGAGGGACCTCTGGGGGACAATCAGAAAGACTTGTCCGTGTTTGACCCCAGCGCTGGCGGCCTCGTGTTTCAGGGCGCCGGGCTCAGCAGCGTCTATCCCAAGGACTACCACAATTTCTCTCCGCGCGTCGGATTTGCCTACAAAGTCGGCCAAAAGGGCGACCTCGTCGTGCGCGGCGGCTTCGGTATTTATTTCGATACACCGAACCTGAATCCGTTCCTGGACAACCGCCCCGCCAACGGCGCTCCCAACGGTCTGGAAGGAAATCCGGCGGGTCCTTCTCCTGTCCAGACGATTCCCAACAACGACTTCGCCATTGCATCCGGAGTCCCGATCTTCAGTCCTTCAGCCACGCCTTGCGCCACGGGAAACGGCTGCGGGCAGATCTATAACATCTTCTCCGTCTCGCAGAACTTCCGCACGCCCTACAACTACAATTACAACCTGCAGATTGAGAAGACCTTGGGCAGGCGACTGCTCTTACAGCTCGGTTATGTGGGTAGCGCTGGTCATCGTCTCCTGACCACCGAGGACATCAACCAGACCGCCATCAGTCCGACGTTGGCTTCGAATTTGCTCAATGCCACGACGCCGGCGGCGACCGCGGCGGCGCAAGCGGCGCTTCAAGCGACGCGGCCCTACTACGCGCAGTTCCCGGACTTCGGCATTATCAACCAGATCGAAACCAACGGCAGCTCCAACTACAATTCTCTCCAGGCCATCCTCAAGGTCCGCGAATGGCATCGCTTCACCAGCCAGTTCACCTACACTTGGGGTCACGCTCTCGATGACATGACCGCGTATCGTGGAACCCTGCCCCAAGACAGTACCGACCTCAAGGGCGACTACGGAAACTCCGACTTCGACACCCGGCAAAACTTCACCGGACTGCTCAATTACGATTTGCCGAATGCTTCTCGGTGGAAGCCCCTTCTGAACGGGTGGGCTCTCAGCAGCTTGGTCTCGCTGCACACCGGGCAGCCCTTCACCGTCTTTTCATCGACCGACACAACCGGCACCGGCGAAGGCGAACAGCGCGCCGACCAGATTGCCCCTGCTTTTGCTGGCGTTTCGCACGCCTTCATCGCGAGCGGCGTAACGTGGATCAATGCCGCAGCTTTCGTGAACCCTGCTCCCGGAACATTGGGAACAAGCCCACGCAACGGCTATTACGGACCGGGCTATGCCTCCACGGATTTCTCCGTGGTGAAGAACACCAAGATCACGGAACGCGTCAACACGCAGTTCCGGATCGAAATGTTTAACCTCTTCAACCGCATCAACCTTGCGCCGCCGAGCGGCACTGTTGGCAGCGGACTCGGCATCACTGCCGATACCATCGGCGACTACAACGGCGCTCCGGGCATCGGGCCGGGCGAAGCTTTCAACATCCAGCTCGCGTTGAAAATTATTTTCTAACTCCAACCTTCCACGGGTGCGCGATGCGGACTCCCGCGTCGCGCATCTGTTGGAAGCACTTTTCCCCCTCGGATAGTTCGCCTTCCGCCCTCGCTAGCGTTTCCGAGCCGCAAAAAAAGCGGGCGAGCTGCAGTTCTTGGCAGCCTGCGGTGAGATTCGGCAGCAGCAGAAATCATCCGACATTTGAAGCGTTCGACTGGAGTACAATGTGCGGAGCGGACGCCTGACCGGCTCGCTCGACTCGCCCGTATTTTCAGCACCAGCGACAGGGTATCCTGTCCCCCGTAAGGAGCTCATGGTCTGGTTTACTCGAACGCCTTACCATACGGGCTTCGGTCCCGCCTTCCCTGCATTGTGCGCGCTCTGGTTATTTTTCGGCCCCGCGGTGAACGCGCAGCAACCCTCGCTTCCGTGCACCGTGACCGTCAGCGTTCGGGCCGCGGATGGATCGCCTACCGATATCCAGGCGACAGTCAGCTTGTACTCTTTTGCGAGCGGCTCCCCTATCGGTATCGTCACCCCCAGAGCCGGGCAAGCCATTTTCCGGGACTTGCAGCCCGCACACTACTCCGTGGAAGTCACCGCCCCCGGCTATCAGACGGTCACTCAGCCAGTCGATCTTCAAGTGGCCGGAGTCAGCGAACAAGTTTTCATTACTCTAACGTCCGAATCCGCCGCTCCCGCTTCGTCGTCTTCTTCCTCCGTGCCGGTTCTCGCACCCGGCGCAGTGAAGGAGCTGGACAAGGTTTTGGAAGACTTGCGGCACGGCAGCACCGCGGATGCCAGAAAACGCCTGGAGAAGGTTTCGCGCACCGCGCCGTCCTATCCGGACGTGAACTATCTCTGGGGCGCGTATTACGCGCAGGTCCACGACCCGGCGCATGCCAGGGAATATTGGCAAAAAACCTTACAAGAAGATCCACGGCATGTTTTCGCGCTTGCCGCTCTGTCGCAAGTCGCGATGAATGATGGAGATCTGCCCACAGCAATCGCTTACCTGGAGCGCGCCGTTGACGCTGAGCCAACGTCGTGGTCTTACCAACAGCGGCTCGCGGCGGCCTACATGCAACACCAAGAGCCGGACAAGGCCGAGAAATGCGCGATCCGTGCTACCGAGCTCGGCAAAGAGCATGCCGCCGACTCGCAATTGATTCTCGCCCAAATTTCCGCCAAACGAAACGATCGCGAGCACGCCATCACCGCGCTCGAAGCTTTTCTCGCCGCTGCTCCGACATCGCCCAAGGCTACGCAAGTTCGCCAATGGATCACCAAGTTGCGTGAGCCAACTCCTGCTACAGCCGACGCGAGCTCTTTGCCGGCCGACCTCACCTTCATACCTCTGCCCCAGTCCCGCGCAAACACGCCCTTGCCCACCGCGGATCTCGTGCCGCCGCCCAAATGGATGCCCCCCGATGTCGACGACAACATGCCATCGGTAGAGCTTGGCGTTGCTTGCCCGCTTCAGACCGTCGAGGAGCAGACCGGCGAACGCGTGCACGACTTTATCAACGCCGTTAACCGCATCAGTGCTACCGAGTTCCTTGAGAACGAAACCATCGACGCTTCCGGCCTCCCCAAGCGCCGCGAGAAGCGCCACTACAACTACATCGTCTCCGTTTCCCGGGTCAGTCAAGACATGGTCGATTTTCAGGAATTTCGAAATGGTTCACGCGCCTTCGACAATTTTCCCGAGAACATCGCCACCGTCGGGTTGCCCGCGATGGTGCTGGTTTTCGATCCCGCGTTCCGCGAAAGCTACGATTTTTCCTGCGAAGGCCTGAGCCGCTGGCGCGGTGGACTCGCGTGGCAAGTGCATTTCCGGCAGCGGCCCGACAAACCTTCCCGCCTTCGCGGCTACCGTGTCGGCGAAAATTTCTACCAGGTCCCGCTTCGCGGGCGCGCCTGGATTAACATCAACTCCTATCAGGTGATCAGCATGGAGACCGACATCGTCGCCCCCATCCCCGCGATACGCCTTAAAACCGAGCACTCTTTCATCGAATACGCCCCCGTGGGGTTCCGAAAAAACAAGCAGGTCTTATGGCTTCCCAAAAGCGCCGAATTGTATTTTGATTTCCGCGGGCGCCGCATGCACCGCCGCCACTACTTTCGCAATTACTTGCTGTTCTCGGTCGACGAAACCCAGCAAATTTCCGAACCCAAAGTGGAAGCGGACACCAGCCAGATCCCGCAATAGCCGTGAAGCGGCGGCGCGTTTGTGTTTGCAACGTCAGGGTCTCCGTAACGTCGTTATTTCGCCTCGAGCGCGCGCGTGCGCCGCGAGGAAGAGCGGCTGCATAGCCAGCGGTGGAAGGATCCGCCGGCGTTTTCAGCTCAAGCCCGATGCGGCGCTCCGGCATAAGCCGCTGCCGGAAACCCAGCGGTAACCATCGCCAAGCCGAGACAAGCCGCGATGAGGATCTCCGCGATTACCGGCCCCAGAAAAAAGTACGTGGAGGAGTTCACCGCCATGACGGCGTACGCCACGAAAAACGTAGCCAGGATCGGGCGCAGCCGCCGCGCGTCGGTCTTTGCCAGCGGGGCCAGCTGCCAGAAAACAATGGCCTCCGCGGTAAGCGATATCGTGACGCCCAGCCCGAGCCCGCGATAGAAATCCCAAAAGCTCCGCATGTGTCCCATCCACAGAAACGGATTCATCTTCATCGCCTCGACGGCAACGCTGGCGGGGCCCGGACCTACCTTGCCAAAGACTCCGCCTATGGTGTGCAGCACCGCGTGAATAAAAGTCAGGACCGCTGCGATGCGCAGGAAAAGAACGGACTTTGTCATGCTCGGTCTCCGTGTGCCGCTTTGGCGTACAGCGCCAGAATGTCGCCCCAGGCGCCCGGTCCGTCGAATAGCGCGCGCAACTGCTCGTAGCCCTCGCCGTGGCGCTCCAACCTGCTGTGTTCTAGTTCCACAAGGGTCGTTGCCGGTCCCTCGGCGGTGAATCGAATCTCGACTTCACTGGCCTTGGCCATGTCCGGATCGAATTTCCAATCCGGTCGATCGTGTCCTGGACCAAGGTGCCACGAGAAACTGACCCGATGCGGTGGGTCCCACGCCAGCACCGTGCCCCAATCGCACAGGTTGCCTTCGACGTCCCGCTCATACCACCGGCCGCCTACGCGTGGCTCGACGAAGATCGCCTCGAAGGGAGTTTTTCCGATGTGATGTGTCGCTGGCCACCACGTCTCCATCTGTTCCACGAACACGCTGAACGCGCGCTCGATGGGCGCCTGTAGGCGCACCGTCTTACGGACGACGGCCCCTTCCCCGGTGTTTGCCATATTTCTCTCCCAACGGTTTTTTTTCCGCTGCTGCTTGAAAGGCGCCCATCGCCGCGGTCCACATCTGATCGAAGTGCGCGCGCAACCGTGCCACGCCTTCAGGATTCAACTGGTACAGCCGCCGCGTTCCAGCCTTGCTGTCGGTCACCAACCCGGCATCCTTCAGCACCCGCAAGTGCTGCGACACCGCGGGACGGCTCACCGGCAGCGAGCGCGCCAACTCGTTTACGGCAATCGGCCCGCCCGCCAGCTTTTGAAAGATGGCCATGCGCGTGGCATCGCCCAAGGCGTCCAGCCCGACTTGTAGGTAAGTATCCACTAACGGTAAGCTACCACGAACCGATGCAAGTTTGTCAACGAGAAAAAGCGCCCAAGATTTGCCGACCGCGTTCAGGGAAAAAACGGACCGTATCGTTGTCCTTCGACGGTTTCGTCACCTCAGCGGGGCAACCGGCGCAATTTGACAATTCCAAAAACAAAAAGCCGCCCAATTCCTCGGGCGGCTTTTTTTAATTTAATCCCGGCGACGACCTACGTTCCCACACAGTTACCCATGCAGTATCATCGGCCCTGCGAGGCTTAACTTCCGTGTTCGGGATGGGAACGGGTGTGACCCTCGCGGTTTGATCACCGGAAACTTGTAAGCCCGCGCGTTTTGGGCGGTCCATTCAATCTTATCTAGGTGAATGGGTCGACTCATCGCGCGCGAGCGCGACAACAGAGATTGGCTGGCATTACAAGTTCGATTCGAAATCGAACGCACTGTGCCTTACACGATTCGAAAACAAAGGCATTTTGGATTTGTTGCTTGCTCTTCCCCAAAGACGGTTTGGGAAAGTTTTATGATTAAGCCGAACGGGCGATTAGTACTGGTCAGCTTCATCCGTTACCGGACTTCCACCTCCAGCCTATCAAAGTCGTAGTCTTCGACTGCCCTTCTTAGGTCTTAAACCTTGGGAGAACTTATCTTAGGGCGAGCTTCATGCTTAGATGCATTCAGCATTTATCTCTTCCAGACTTCGCTACCGAGCAGTGCCCCTGGCGGGACAGCTCGTACACAAGAGGTCTGTTCATCCCGGTCCTCTCGTACTAGGGACAACTCCCTTCAATTCTCCTGCGCCCACACCAGATAGGGACCGAACTGTCTCGCGACGTTCTGAACCCAGCTCACGTACCGCTTTAATAGGCGAACAGCCTAACCCTTGGGACCTTCTACAGCCCCAGGATGCGATG
>Ga0182018_10000807_pt1 | contig 38900 bp, 38 predicted proteins | sample 812P2MmetaG_FD_120490 | JGI IMG/M metagenome (GOLD analysis project Ga0182018, IMG submission 120490) | Permafrost microbial communities from Stordalen Mire, Sweden - 812P2M metaG | ecosystem: Environmental > Terrestrial > Soil > Wetlands > Permafrost | place: Sweden: Stordalen | collected... | reverse complement strand
TCGCATGCCTGAATCCTAACCGCAGCCGCCGGCTCTGTCCTGCGAAATGTTGTGGAACGGACAAGCGTGTTGCCAAGCGGCCTTCTTGTGCGTCGGCTCGACAACGAAAGGCGCATCGAGTACTGCTCTAGCTTAGCTTAGGTAGCATTTCCGCGGAGTTGCGTGTATTCCTCACCGCGACGACGCTCTCCATTGGATGCGCGGCCGTGGTCCTGGACGCGCCGTTATGGGTCTTCGCCGGCTGGACAGCCCGCGCGCGGTGGGTGGACGTCTATGCCGCGCTGGGGGGGTGTCCTGGCCCTGGCCCTGTTCGGGATTGCGGGGAAATTATGCTGGAAGTCCGCGAATTGGCGTCGCTCGCGCAATACGGCGATACTGGCGGCCGGGCTGTGGGTCATCGCCGCGGTTACCGTTTGCGTCTGGGTGAGCCTGGTAGCGACCACCTCTTACCGAACCGGCTATTTCTTCGCCTACCGTTGTTTCGCCCTCACCAGCGCGGTGGCGCCGAATATCCCTATCCTGCTGCTGGCCATCGCCTTGTATTACTGGTCGTTGATGCAATTGAGGCGCGAAAAGAACGTGGAGGAGCGGAAGAAGGGCATACAACGCGCACAATCACGAGGAGTTTTCCGGAGACCCACTCATGGGCAAGGTGGACCGCGCGTTCGACGGACTGTTTTCGAGGGTCGTCTGGCTCCCCGCACTTTTATTTCTGCTGGTCTGTGTGCTCCTGTTCGTGCCGTGGCGCACCTTGCGAACTTTTGAGTTGGAGCGCTACGACTGGCTGCTGGTGGCGGTGCTGCCCACCGTCTACTGGGCGACCGCGGTTACGTGGATGCAGTTTCTCTGGTGTTGGAACGAATTCCATGTCTTCCTCCAGTGGCTGGAGACACAGCCCATCCGCTCCGCGTTTTCGCGCCTGCCCAAGGAGATTTCGTGGGTGCCTCTGGTGACCGACCCGCCGGAACGCGCATTGTTCGTCTCGACGCGTGCCCTGGACTGCCTCCAGGCGCTCGAATCCTTCGACGGGTCCGGGTTGAAGACCCCGAATACACTGGAAAGGCTGAAGGAAAGCATCCGGCCCGAAGCGAAAGAGATCGCGCGGCTCTTCCTGGAAGTCGATCAGAAGCGCGCGGAAGCAATCGACAGAGTCAAATATGACGATCTTCAGTCGGGCCTTCAGTCGGTGGCGGCGAAGATTGTCGCGGACCTGCAAGGCACGTCCTGGCAGGAGGGCGATTCCGACAGCCTGGAAGCGGAACGGGAAAAAGCCACCAAAAAGAAGAAGCCGGCGCCCGACGAGGCGCTGCTGATCCTGAAGGAGGAATTCGTAGCGTTCCGCTACCTGATGTTCATCCGGCAAGTATTTCGCGATCTGCGGAACCTGCTGGGATTCATCATCCTGGGATTCATCCTGGCGGTGATTTCGCTCAGTTCGTATACCTTCCAGGGACACCGGTGGATCGGCGTGGCGAGCGCCATTGCGCTGCTGGCGATCGGGACCGGGGTCGCGGTAGTGCTGGCCGGTATGGATCGCGATGCCATTCTCAGCCGCATCTCCTCTACCAAACCGGATGAAGTGGGTGTGACATTTTATCTGCGCCTGGCCCAATTCGGCGCCTTGCCATTGCTGACCCTGCTGGCATCCCAGTTTCCGGCGCTGAATCGTTTTCTGTTCTCTGGGTGCAACCAGCCCTGGAGGCGCTCAAGTAGCTGTAGGGGCGCAAGCAACAGCGATGACCGGCGGATCTTCGATGCCATAGGCATGGGGGAGTGGCGGAAGCGGGTGCTGTCGGGTGTGCGCCGGTGAGGTGACGTTCCTCCAGAACCAGTCGAAGCGGCGGGAACGCGGGCGGGGGCCTTGCCGACGCGATTTGCGTAGGGTATTATTTCCGTAACGCCCGCCAATGCTACTGGGGTCGCCGGGCATTCCGAAGGGGTATCTCGCAGCAAGACTGGAGAAACGCGCCGGGCGGGAGAAACCGCTCCGGCCGGAAGCACGTAAGTCTTTCAGGGATGGAGACACGAATTATTGGCTCGCGGATTGCAATTCGCAGCCGCAAAGGAGAACCAATATGTTTAGCCGTTCACATTTCGTGAGCTGCGCCGCGGCACTGACCCTGGCGGCCTCGGGGTGGGCACAGATAACGCCGGGGCAAAGCGCTCCCATGGGGGGGCAAAGCACCGGGTCGGTAGGCATGTCGCAGGATCAAGGCAGGGACGCATACAGCACGGACAAGGATTTCATCAAGAGCGCGGCGGAATCGAGCGCGACCGAAGTGCATCTGGGCAAACTGGCGCAGGACAGGGCATCCAGCGACGCTGTAAAGCAATTAGGAAAGCGGATGATAGAGGCGAGCGCGCAGACCAGCGAGCAATTGCAGAAGGCTGCCGCCGCCCTGAAGATCCAGTTACCTGCCGATCCGCCGCGCAAAGCCAGGAAGGCGGAAGATAAGCTGGCGAAACTCTCCGGCGCTGACTTCGACCTTGCCTATGCCAAGATGGCGGCGGATGAAGAGAAGCAGGTGGTGAGGCAGTTTGAGCGGGAGGCCCTGAGTGGAACGTTACCGGGCGTGAAAGAGTTTGCCTCCAAGAATCTGCCGGTGGAGCGGGAGCTCGAACGGCAGGCCGAGGATTTGGCTGGCGCGGGAGCGAAAACGGCAGCGTCGAAATAGGCTTGCGTACTTGGGGGGAATAGGGAACCCCGCGAGGCAGGCTGAAAGGCGACCTGCGGCCAGGCCGCCCCTTTGGTTTGCGTCTTGCGCATAAGGTGGGGCGGACCCCTGGTCCGCGCGGGACGCCCTCGTCCCGGCTCCTCGTCGAAGAATCAGGTCTTTACATCGTGAAAGGGCCGGCCAGGGCGCGGACGTGGGTGTCCGCCCCACCATTTATGCATAGTGCGATGTCCGGCGGCTACCGCGGCCGCTCCTTCTTCCCGGCCTTCATCAACTGGATGAGCTCGGCGATCCGTTGGGCACGCAGCTCCGGGCTTCGCTTGGTGGCGTCAATCCATCGCAGATAATTCTTGCGATAGAAAGTCGCCAGTCCATCGAAGAAGCGCGCCGCATCCGGCTCGGCCTCGAGCGCGGCCACGATGTCGGCGGCGAGGCCTTTGCTCTGCGGCCCCTCGGGCATAAGTGTGACAGTAACGAGATCTCCCAGCTGCAGACCAGCGTCGCGGCGATAGGCTGGGCCGAGCGGCAAAAAGTATCCTTTGTCGAACTGCTCCAGCGCGCCTCTCACTCCCAAGCCATCGATCGTGCCCCTGACGTGGTATCGGGATCGCAATCCCCAAGTGTTCACCGGATCGAACGGCAGGACGACATACGCACGGCCCTTCTCCGCACCTTCAAGTCTGGTCTGAAACGAACGCTCCGGCTGCATGAACATATAGTCCCATGCTGCCCGGCTTCAGCGTGGCGGGCGGCCGCGCAATTCGCCGGCGAAGGAAGCGGCGTCCTCACGGCGATCCACGCCCACGTCCCCGTGCGCCCCCGGGTCGTTCTCGCAGAGAAATAGATGGCAGCGGAGGCGCTCAAGCAGCCATAGGCGCTCCCTGGCGGCGCCGGGGCGCGGCAATCGCCCAGCCCTGAGAAGACCTCCATCGTCCCACCGCTGTGATATAAAGGAACCCGCAGTCTTGAAGACGGGGAGAGTGCGTTTCATGCGAACTGCCGCTTGTTTACTCTTCTGTCTGGCGGCTTTTGCCGAGGAACTGCCGGTCCGCATCTACACTACTGCCGACGGATTGGCCGGAAACACCATCGACCGCATTGTGCGCGATTCGCGCGGATACCTTTGGTTCTGCACGCGCGAGGGCATTTCCCGCTTCGACGGTTATCAGTTCCGGAACTTCGGCGCGGACCAGGGATTGCCGGCCCCGGACAACGACTTAGTCGAGACCCCATCGGGCGACTACTTCATCGCCACCGGCGACGGCATTGCCCGCTTTCGCCCGAGCGATCCGAATTCGCGCTTCACAATTCTTCGCCTGAACGGTCCGCTCAGGCACCCGATCCAGTCACTGGCAGCGGATCCGGCAGGCGGTCTCTGGGTCGGCACTACCGACGGGCTTTACCATCTCGATCCACCGGATAAGCCCGCAACTCGGGAATGGCGATTGCGTCCGGTTGACATCGGGTTGCCAAACCAGAATTTCGAAGATGGTTCAGTGGAAGCGCTGCTGGTGGACCGGAGCGGGACGCTCTGGGTAGGCGCCCGAAGCGGCCTTTACCGTCGATTTTCCAACGGGCAAATTGAAGGGACCCATGGCGGACTGCCGCACCCGGATGTCACCGCGCTGCTCGAAGACCGGGAAGGGCGCTTGTGGGCTGGAACACGGCAAGGCGTGTGCCGCATTACGCCCGATGGCAGTCTGGCTGGAAGGCAGACCCAGGACGTGTGTGCGGCGGTACCGGGCCTGACCGGCGGAGTCATTCATTCTTTGCATGAATCTTCGGACGGTGTGTTGTGGGCCGGCTCAAACGGGCTGCTGATGGCCTGGACTCCAGGAATCGCCGGGGTGTCCCATTACACGGCCCGCAACGGCCTGCCCGGCGAGGGTACGCAGATCCTGTCGATGGCGGAAGACCTTGCCGGAAACCTGTGGGCGGGAGGGTTCGGCGCCATTCGCATCGCCAAAGGCGGCTTTCGTACATACTCGGAGCGGGATGGGTTGGCTTCCGGCTTTATCGTGTCTATTTTGGAAGATCGCAGCGGCGATCTTTGCGTAGTGAGCCAGGACGCCAACGGCCGGATCTTCAATCGTTTTGACGGCAGGAAATTCCACCCCATCCGGCCCGCCGTCCCTCGCGCAACTGCATGGGGATGGGGCGCCGGCCAAATTACTCTACAGGACCGCAGCGGGGAATGGTGGATCCCGACCGCCATGGGAGTGTTTCGCTTTCCGCCGCTTTTCGATCTCCACGCAACGGGATCGGCGCGGCCGAACGCAGTGTACGAATCGGCGAATAGCGTCTACGCGGTGTTTGAGGATTCGCGCGGCGGCGTCTGGATGTCCGTCCAGATCCTGGCGACGCCCAACGGTCCGACTCGGGGCAATGGCCTTGCGCGATGGGATCCCGCCAGCGGAGAATGGCGCCACTTTTCGGACAACGATAACGTACCGCAAGCTCTTGCAACCGCCTTTGCGGAAGATCGCGCGGGCGCCGTCTGGATCGGTCTGAGCACGGGATCGCTGCTGCGCTACGCGGACGGCAAGTTCCGCGTGCTGCCACCGCCGAATGGCAGCCGGACTTGGGTAAGGGCGCTGCACGTCGACCGCGGCGGACGTCTGTGGATTGCCACCAGGAATGGCGCGGCCAGCATCGATCCCATGACTCCGGAATCGCCGCCGGCGATCTACACCACGGCGGCCGGCTTGGCAACCAACGACGTGAAAAGCATCGTCGAGGATCTTGGCGGGCGCATCTATCTGGCGACCGGGCACGGGGTCGACCGCATCTCGCCCGCTGCGGGGATGTCCTCGCGCATACGCCATTACACCACCGCCGACGGCCTGGCACGAGGCGAACTGCTGGCGGCTTTTTGCGACCGCAAAGGCACGCTCTGGTTCGGCTCGCGGGAGGGGCTCTCGCGGCTGGATCCCGAACCGGAACGGCCGGCTTCGCCGCCGCCCGTATTTATTACCGGAGTGCGCGTGCGCGGCGCCCCGCGGCCGGTCTCCATCCTCGGAGAGAGCGATCTTCGCGGTATCCAGCTGGCGCCGGACCAGAACCAGTTGGAACTGGAATTCGTGAGTCTCGGCTTCGGCACCGGCGAGACGCCGCGGTATCAATATCGCCTGCAAGGGCGGGACGCGGATTGGATTCCCGCCGGGGAACAACGGACGGTGACTTATGCCAGCCTGGCGCCGGGCGGCTACCGGTGGCAGGTGCGTGCACTTACGGCGGACGGGGTGGCGAGTGAGCGCGCGGCCACGCTCGGGTTCACCATTCTGCCGCCCATCTGGCAACGCTGGTGGCTGCAGCTATTGGCGTCGATATTTGCCTGCGCCATCTTGTACAGTCTCTACCGGTACCGATTGACTCGCCTGTTGGAAATGGAGCGGCTGCGCACCAGAATTGCCACCGATTTGCACGACGATATCGGTAGCACCTTGTCGCAGATCGCAATCCTAAGCGAGGTGGCACAGCGGCATCCCCCTGGAGAGGATTGCGAACAGCCCTTGGTGGATATCGCCGGCCTTTCGCGCGAACTGGTGGATTCGATGAGCGACATTGTGTGGGCGATCGATCCGGAACAGGACCGGTTGGACGATCTGACGCACCGCATGCGCCGCTTTGCCGGCGATCTCTTCAGCTACAACGGCGTGCAGGTGCGGTTTCAGGCCCCAGGCGGGGAAAAAAATCCCCGCGTCGACGCCGATGTGCGCCGCCAGGTTTTCCTCATTTTCAAGGAAAGCCTGCACAACTCGGCGCGCCATTCCGGCTGCAGCGAGGTGGACATCCGGCTACAACTCGACGGCGGCTGGCTGGAATTGGCACTCGCCGACAACGGCCAGGGCTTCGACCCGGCGCGAGCGCGGTGCGGCCACGGCCTGGCGAGCATGGCGCAGAGGGCGAAGCAACTGGGAGGCGCGCTGGCGGTGGAGACTGCGCCCGGGCGCGGGGCGGCGCTCGCACTGCGTGTGCCGATGGGCCGCAGCTCCGGTGCGCCGTGGAAAAGATACCCGCACAAATGGGCGGGGTTCGTTTGGCGCATGTTCAGAGATCGTAGGCATTGACTGGCCGCCCTGCCGGAACTGGCCATCGCTGACGCGGCTCTGCGGTCCGCCCGTTAAAGAATGACACCTTGCGAGCTCTTGAAGTCGCTGCGGAATTTCGGCGGGACCGGTGTGTCGGCACGCTGCGTTTCCGAGTGGCGACTTGGACAAGCTAAAGCATGTCCCACAGCCAAGCCTACACGTTTGTGCGGTGACGAATGCCGGAGCCCGCCATACGATTCACATATCGGGGGGACGCAATGGGCGATTTGCGAAACGTGACGCTGAGATTCCTGACCGGAAATGGCGGAGCCATGTTTCTGGCGATGGCATTCTCCTTAGTCCTGGGGGGATGCAATAACATCGCGGGAACGGGCGGCGCCGCCGCAGACGATTTCCCAGCTGCCAGCGAGAATACCGCGAAGGCTGAGCTTCGCGGGCTTCCAGCCGTGGACGCCTTGCCTCCGGTTGTGCCGGAAGCACAGGGGCGCGCACAGGTGGCGGACGTGACCGGACCCCGCAAGCCTCATGTGGCCTGGAGCCTGGCTTTGCCATTTTCGCAGAAGGGCATCGTCCGGGTGATCGGCGGCGATGGAACCGTATACGTATCCGGCTACGACGGCGTGGGAGCGGTGCGGGACGGTAAACTGATCTGGGCGGTCCACGCACCGGACCCCCGGTTGACCATGTCCGATGACGGCCGCATCTGGTTTCCTGTCTCTGGCGGAGGCGGATATTATTGTCTCAATCGAGCCGGTCAGGGTGGGATGTTCCTCGGAAGGGTTGTCCTGCCCCCCTCTGCCGCAGAGGAGCCCCGTGCGGGGTGCACCGAAGGCCGGCGGACGGTGGTAGTAGACGGGCCTACCGGACGGCGTATCGAAGCGCGTCTCGAGTACGCGTGTACCGGGCCGCAAGCCGTTGTGGGACCTGACGGCATGGTTTATGTTGGGACAGAAGCTCCAGATATCCGCGGGTTTACGCCGGATGGCGCCGCGGCTTGGAAGATCGCGACTTCTTGCGCGGTGCAGAAACTCCTGGCCGGCCCGGGAGGACGGGTCCTGTTCGCCTGTCAGGATCTGTCCCTCCACTACATCGAAAATGGCACGCTGCGATGGAACAAACCTGGCGATGGCGAGATGCAGATGGGAGATCTGCTCCGGTCGTCTTCCAGCTTCGTTGGTCTCATGGATCGTAACGGGACGACTTATTTCGTCGACAGCGCGGCAGATGGATCGGCCCACGTTCATGCGCTGAGCGGCACGGGTGACATGAAATGGACGCTGAAGACTCCCAATTTCATGGCGTCCTCAATCGCGTTTGACGGGCAGGGGCGTATCTACCTCGCCGGTATGCGGGGGATGGGCAGCGTACTGGTTTGCATCTCCGATTAGGCGGTTGGCGGGAAGTATGGCGATCTTCCGACAGAGATTCGCGATCGAGTCCCCTTTGCCGATGGACGAAGCCCGGAAAAAACTATTGGCGGTGGTCAAGACCCGTCTGCCGAAGTGCGAAAAGTGCGGGGAAATGCTGGCCGGGGCGGGCGCGCTCTTCTGTTCAAGTTGCGGCCAGCCGGTGAGCCGTGACGCCCCTCCACGCCAACCTTGGCTGCAGCGCGCCTTCTCCTCGCGGAAAGGGTTCGAGTTCGAGGGCACCGTCCGGGCGCAAGGATTTTGGATCACCCGCATCATCTCCTATCGCAATGCGTGCATTCCGATTGTCACCGGGCGATTCGAACCGTCCGGCGCAGGGACGAGAATCGTAATCGAAATGACAATGCACCCGCTGGGGTGGGTGTTGCTGGTTGGTGGTGTGGGGCTTTTCTTCGCCGTGCCCGCCGCTATTCTAGCTGGAGGTCAGAGTTCATCCTCCAACGTACTGGCTATCGTGGTGTTCGCGGGGCCATGCTTCATCTACATGGTCTGTTGGCTCGCGTTTGCCGCGGAAGCGAGCATAGCTCGTGGAGTGATGGGACGGATTTGGGAAAGCTGATCGGTGCCCCGCTCCTTGGGGCCGTCCGCTCACAAATCTAAAATGCAGTGTTCTCACAAGCACCGCTCGGTTGAAGCACATCGCAGGCCAAGCTTCATCGCCTTTGGTGACCCGCAGGGACTGGCCGGGCCTTTGCCCGGCAACGTGGGATAAGCTTCAGCTTGTCCAGGCGAGCCAGCTCGCCCAGGCCCGCAGGGCCATGAACACTCCCTTGCGGTCGCGGCTCACAAATGAGTGGTCACACAATCAACGGTCCGGCATCCACACGCACCGGAAGCCCACCGATACATGGACATAACCCGGCGCAGCCTGATCGAGCGCGGACACGCGGAGCAACGACGTACGGCGGCTCCACGCGGAGCCGCCGCGAACCACCAGCTTGTCTCCGGCATCCGGACCCTTCGGATCGACGACCGGGCTTTGCCGATAGTAGTCTGCGACGTACCAATCCGCGGTCCATTCCGCGACACTGCCGAGCATGTCATGCAGGCCGAATGCATTCGGCAATTTCAGCCCTACCGTGCCGTCGGTCTGACTGTCCGCGGCGACTGCGATATCCGGCAATGGTCCGTACCGGGCACTCGTCGTTCCCCTCTGGCGGCAAACTCCCACTCGGCCTCGGTGGGCAGACGGCCCCCCGCCCACTTGCAGTAGGACACCGCCTCAGCCCACGTCAGCTGGGCAATTGGCTTCTTCCTGTTTCTGCCTGCGAAATCCACGCGCGGAGCGTGTGGGCACTCCGACGCGCTCTGATACCCATAATCACGAAAATTTGCCTGGCACTCGCATTCCGCCTTCAGTTCCAAGCAGTATGCCCTCTCTCCGCCGCCTGTCACCGCACAAGTGTGTAGCATCGGTCGGCGCGCCGCGCCCGGCGGACGACGATACCCGCACAAGTGGGCGGGGTAAGTGTGGGGCTTCGGGCGTATGCTAAGAGATCGCCTGAATTGGCCGGCCGCGCCCAGCATGCCCGATACCACTGTGCTCAAAGTCGCCATCGTGGAAGATCAGCCCAGGATCCGGGAGGGCCTGCGCATGCTCATCGACGGCACCGCGGGTTTCCGCTGTAGCGGCAGCTTCGAATCGATGGAGCTGGCCATCGAGGGTATTGGCAGGGACCTCCCGGACGTGGCTCTGGTGGACATCGGACTGCCGGAGATGTCGGGCATCGAAGGCATCCGCCTGTTGAAGAGAGATCACCCTCAGCTCGACATTCTGATGCTCACCGTTTATAACGATGACCGGCGGATCTTCGACGCCCTGTGCGCTGGCGCCTGCGGATATCTGCTGAAGAAGACTCCGCCGGCGCGGCTGCTGGAGAGCTTGCGGGAAGCGGCCAGCGGCGGCGCGCCGATGTCTCCCGAGGTAGCGCGTCGGGTAGTCGCGCTATTCCGCCAAGTCCGCCCGCCCGAGGATGTCGCCTACCATCTCACCCCGCATGAAATCCGCGTATTGCAGCTGCTGGTGGATGGCTACAACTACAAGACGGCGGCGGCCGAGCTGGACGTCAGCATCAACACCGTTCGCTTTCACATGCGCAGTATCTACGAGAAGCTGCAAGTGCACTCGAAGTCGGAAGCCGTTGCCAAGAGTCTGCGCCAGCGCATCGTGCGCTGAAGGGCCGCGCGCAACCTTTGCGCGTTGCCGGCGTATAATTTGGGAACGGAGGGGTTACCGCGTGAAGGCGAGAATTGCGTTTTTCATAGTAGCTATCCTCGGAATCGGCTCGCTGCCGGCGGGCAGCCAGCAGCAGAGCGATGTCAAGGAGCCGCTGACTTTCGACGTCGCTTCTGTGATGCCGGCCGCTGCCGATGAGCTCGGGGGGATTGTGCACCAGCCTCCCGGCGGGCAGAGGTACGAGGCGATCGGCGCTCCGCTCGGATTGATCATGACTGTGGCTTACACGGTCACCGGCCGGCAGATCTCCCGCGGGCCGGAGTGGATCGACTCGGAGCGATGGAATATCGAGGCCAAAGCGGATCGCCGCGGGACGAGCGACGAACTGCATGCCGCGCTTGCCCGGCTGCTGGAGGAGCGGTTCCAATTGAAGGTCCGCCACGAGACGCGTAATCTTCCGGTGTATATCCTGACGGTGGACAAGAATGGGTTGAAGATGCCGGTGCACGACGCAGCGGATCTAGTGCACGAGCCCTTCACCGGGAACCCGCTGGGCGGCCTATCCGGCCAAAACGTGACGATGAATTCCTTGGCGTTCTTTCTCTCGCGATTGATGGACCTGAATGTGGTCGACCGGACCAATCTTTCCGAACACTACGATGTGAATTTCCACTTTCTGCCCGAGTTTTTCAGCGTTGGGGGACCGACGGCGATGCCCGATAGTCCGGACATTTATACCGCCCTGCGCGAGCAGCTTGGACTTCAGTTGCAAAAGGGGAAGGGTCCGGTGGATTACCTGGTGATCGAGCACGTGGAGCGGCCGTCGGCGAACTGAGGTCACATAGCGCATCGTACGGTAAGGGTGCCGTTCCACTACTCATATCTGAGCGCCACCATGGGATCGACGCGCATGGCGCGCCGGCACGGCGGATAAGCGGCAAGCAAGGCGATAGCCAGGAAGAGAATCGACACAACGGCGAACGAAATTCCGTCGATGCCATTCAGCCCGTACAATACGCCACGCAACAGGTAAGCTGCCCCGGCGGCGAGCAGCAGTCCGGCGGATCGTTAGTCCACGCACGGAACCTTTCTGCGTTTTCGGAGTCTAACGTGGGAACGGAGGGTTTTCCGCGTGAAGGCGAGAATTGCGTTTTTCTTGGTAGTCGCCATTGGAATCGGCTCGCTGCCCATGAGCAGCCAGCGGCAGACCGACTCCAAGGAGCCGCTGACGTTCGACGTCGCTTCGGTGAAGCCGAAAGCTCCCGACGAGCGCGGGGGGATTGTACACCAGCCTCCCGGCGGTCAGTCCTACGAGGCGATTGGCGCGCCGCTGCGGACGATCATGACGGTGGCTTACACCGTCACCGACCGCCAGATCTCGGGCGGGCCGGAGTGGATCGACTCGGAACGCTGGAATATCGAGGCCAAAGCGGACCGCCGCGGCACCAGCGATGAATTGCATGCGGCATTGGCACGTCTGTTGGAGGATCGGTTCCAATTGAAGATCCGGCACGAGACGCGCGAGCTTCCGGTGTATATCCTAACGGTGGACAAGAAGGGGCCGAAGATGCCCGTGCACGACGCGGCGGATCTGCTGCATGAGCCGATCGGCGGAGACGGGCGAGGCGGCTTGACGGGGCAAAACGTCACCATGAATTACTTCGCGTTCTTTCTTTCGCGAATGATGGACCTGAACGTGGTCGACCGGACCAATCTTTCCGAACACTACGATGTGAATTTCCACTTTGTGCGCGATTTTGGCCGGGGTCCGGGCGATGGTAAAGGCCCTGGCGATGGAGGACCGCCGCCAGTTCTGCCCGACGGACCCGACATTTATACCGCCCTGCGCGAGCAGCTCGGGCTGCAATTGCAAAAAGGAAAGGGGCCGGTGGATTACCTGGTGATCGAGCACGTGGAACGGCCGTCGGCGAACTGACGGTCACGCGCCTAGCGGCGGCCAAGCTGCCCGTGCATATCCATGAATGGGCCGAAGGGCTCATCCTTCTTCGGATCGGAGCCGAAGCGGAGCACGTTGCCGTCGGGATCTTCCGCCTGCATTCGTAAGCCCAAGGATAGTTGGTGGGCGGATTGCGGATGTGCCGCGGTCGCGTCCACGCCCACGTTCCCCCGTACTGCTAATGCGCACAATCTTCGCGCGCCGCGATGATTTTCCGAAGAGCGTCCGATCTTGTGCCGGCGTTTACAGTGCGCCAGCCGCCCCTCAGCGCCCTCTGCCACCTCAGCGCCCTCCGGTTTTGAATTTTGTTCTTCTCGGCGTCTCAGCGTCTCTCCGGTGAAGATCCTGCTGCTAGGCCGCGCTCTGCCTCGCGCGCCGCGATGATTTTCCGAAGAGCGTCCGATCTTGTGCCGGCGTTTACAGTGCGCCAGCCGCCCCTCAGCGCCTCTGCCACCTCAGCGCCCTCCGGTTTTGAATTTTGTTCTTCTCGGCGTCTCAGCGTCTCTGCGGTGAAGATCCTGCTGCTGCCGGCGGCGTTAGCTGACCCATGGAACGGGCGGGACCGATACGTCGCGCTTCGATGTGCATGAAGTCCTTGATCCAGGTTTTGCCTTCGTCGAGGGAGCGGTCGGCGGTCCACGAGAAGCGGTCAGGCTGGATGTTGTAGTAGCGGATCCGCATGGTGGTGGGCTTACCACCGGCGACGCCGAATTTCTGTTCGATGTGCATCTCGGCGCCGGCGCGCTGGCCGGTACCGAAGTCCTGGAGACCGCCGCCGGTATCCATGCCGATCAGCTCCCAACGATCGGCGGCGGCGTTATAGGCCCGGATGGTCGTGGACACGTAGATGGTCTCGCCCTTATCGCCTAGTATGCGGTATTCATCCAGGATCTGGCCGCCTTCCATGCGGACGGCGCTCCATCGGCCGCCGAATTTTCCGTTCTGGGCGGTGAATTCCCAATCGCCCAGGAGGTAATCGAAGTCGGACTTATGGGCTTCGGTGCGGGCTGCGGCGGTTTGGGCGGCGAGCGGCGCCGACGCGAGGATCAGGAAGGCAAGAAAGAGCTTCATGGCAAGATGCTAGCCAAGCCGCTCGGCGAAGACGAATTTGTGCAGCGGGCGGCGGCGGGCGTGCAGCCAGCGGCAAAATGAGCGGCTTTGCTGGACAGGGCGGCTGGCATGGCGTTATCCTCCCGACATGCCGGCCCGCGCGCGCACCGCGCCTCCGATCTGGTTCCTCATCTTCGCGGCATGGCTCGTGCCGGCGCTGCTCTCCGGCTTCAACACCTACATGCAGGATCGTCTGGAGGGCCGTTCGGCGGACTGGCACTGGGTGGTCTTCAACGGTATCGATTGGCTGCTCTACGCGGTGCTCACGCCCGTGGTCTTCCGCGCCAGCCGGCGGTTTCCGCTGAAGCGGCCGCACATCGCAGGACGGGTGGCGATCCATATCGCGGGCGCGCTCGCCATGTGCGTGGCGTGGGCCGCGATGGGCACGGTGCTGCGGCTGGCGATATTTCCGCCGGCTACCGATCGGAAGGTCTGGCTCGGCTTCGTGAGCTGGGTTTTCACCACGCTGCCGTTCGGGGTGGGCGTGTATTTCGCGCTGGTGGCCATTCAGCACTCGTTCTTCTATTTCGCGCAGGCTCGCGAGCGCGAAACGCAGGCGGCGCGCCTCGAGGCGCAGCTCTCCGAGGCTCGCCTGAGCGCGCTGCGCATGCAGCTCAATCCGCACTTCCTTTTTAATAGCCTGAATGCCATTACCGTGCTGGTGCGGGACGGGAATACCGGCGATGCGTCGCGGATGCTCGAACTGTTGAGCGGCGTTCTGCGGCAGGTGTTGCAGACCGATCGGGGGCATGAGACTTCGCTCTCCGAGGAGCTGGATTTTCTGCAGCGGTACCTGGCCATCGAGCAGGTGCGATTTTCGGACCGGCTGCGTCCGCGCATCGCGATCGATCCATCGATAGCGCAGGCGGCGGTGCCGCGATTCCTGCTGCAGCCTCTCGTCGAGAACGCGTTGCGGCACGGAATCGCGCGCCGCGGCGATGCGGGCGTGATCGAAATTGCCGGACGGCGGGAGGGCGAGCAACTGGTACTGACGGTGCGCGACGACGGCCCGGGGATGGGGACGACGGCGGGAGGCGTCGGGCTGTCGAACACGCGCCAACGGCTGGAGGCGCTCTACGGCGAGCGCGCATCTTTGGAGGTGGTCAACGCGGAAGGCGGCGGCGCGATCGCCACGGTGCGGCTGCCCTATCATGAAGCTACCGAGCCGCGGCCGCCAGGGAGCGCGGGCGGCAGTGAAGTATGAGCCAACGCCATGCGTAATATCCGCGTGCTGGTGGCCGACGACGAGCCTTTGGCGCGGCGCGGTGTGCGCCAACTGCTGGCGCCGCATTCCGACATGACCGTGGTGGGCGAAAGCCGCAACGGGCAGGAAACTCTGCGCGCTCTCGACGCGCTCAAGCCCGATCTGCTTTTCCTCGACGTGCAGATGCCGGAAATGGATGGCTTCGCCGTGCTGCGCGCGCGTGGGGCGGATCGCATGCCGGCGGTGGTGTTCGTGACGGCGCACGACCAGTTCGCGGTGCGGGCGTTCGAAGCGCATGCGTTGGATTACCTGATGAAGCCGCTCAACGTGGAGCGCTTCGAGGCGGCTCTGGAACGAGTGCGCGAGCGCTTGCGCCTGATGGAAGCCGCCAGCCTGGCGAGCAAGCTCACAGCGCTACTGGCCGCCGAACGGGCTGAGCGTGAGAAGAAGGGCATCGATCGGCTGCTGGTCTCGACACCGGCGGGCGATGTGGTGATTCCCACGGCCGATATCGACTGGATCGGCGCGGACGATTATTACGCCTCGGTGCACGCCGGCGCGAAGAGCTACCTGCTGCGGGAGTCGCTCACTTCGCTGGAGGCGCGGCTCGATCCGTTGCGCTTCGCCCGCGTGCATCGCGCCGCCATCGTGCAGCTCGACCGCGTGCGAGAGCTGCGCGGCGACGAGGCGATCTTGCGCGACGGCGCGCGCATTCCGGTGAGCCGCAGAAGGCGCGCGGTGTTGGAGCAGCTGCTGCGGCGGCCGCGGTGATCGTATGTAACTCACCGTGCGGTAATCTGAAGACTTCAGATGCATCGACGGGACTTTCTGAAGATCGCCGGGGCGGCCGGGGCTAGTCCGTTATTGGGCCAGGAGCATCATTCCTTCCTCACGCCGGCCACCGCTCCGGATGTAGCCAAGACCGAATTTACGCTGCGCATCGCGCCGGTTACGGTGGAACTCGCGCCCAATCGCATCGTCAGCACCATCGGGTACAACGGCACTTCGCCGGGGCCGCGCCTGCGCATGAAAGAGGGCGTGCCGGTCACGGTGAACGTGATCAACGAGACGGACGTGCCGGAATACGTGCATTTTCACGGACTGCTGATTCCTTCCGATGTGGACGGCGCGGAGGAAGAAGGCACGCCCGTGGTGCCGCCGCACGGCAGCCGCAAATATCGGTTCACGCCGACGCCCGCCGGAACGCGCTGGTATCACACCCATACCATGTCGATGGACGACCTGCATCGCGGCACGTTCACCGGAATGTTCGGATTTCTCATCGTTGAAGGCGCACCCGATCCGGGCCATTACGATCAGGAGCATTACCTGGCGCTGCGCGATTGGGAGCCGTATTTCACCAATCAGATGATGGACACGGACGACATGGACCCGATTCGCGGGCAGCCGGAGAAGCCGGCGGTGCTGGATACACGGCCCGGCGGGTTGGAAGTGACGGCCGACCTTTATTCCATTAACGACAAGGCTCTCGGCGCCGGCGAACCCATCCGCGTGAATGAAGGCGAGCGCGTGCTGTTTCATTTCTTGAACGCGAGCGCCATCGAGATTCGCCACCTCGCGCTGCCCGGCCACAAGTTCAACATTGTCGGGCTCGACGGAAATCCCGTACCGACTCCGGCGGCGGTGGATGTGTTGATGATCGGGCCGGGGGAACGCATCGATGCCTGGGTGGAGATGAATCAGCCCGGAGTGTGGATCATGGGAGCGCCGGAGGATCCGGTGCGCGAAGGCGGCCTGGGGATTGCCATCGAGTACGCCAATAAGCACCGCACTCCGGAGTGGAAAGCGCCGGCGCAGCCGGTTTGGGATTACACGATCTTCGGGAAGCCGCCATCGCCGCAGGCAGCGCCCGCGGAGCGTTTGGACATGGTGTTCGAGAAGATACCGCGAGGCGACGGCCGGTTCAACGCCTTCACGGTGAACGGGAAGCAATACCCGCATGAGCAGGAGTTTCTGCTCAGGAAGGGGACGCGGTACCGGCTGACGTTTCATAATCGGACCGACGACTCGCATCCCCTGCATCTGCATCGGCACCAGCTGGAGATCGTGGAAATCTATGGCAAGGCGACGTCGGGCGTAATTAAGGATACGGTCGTAGTGCCCGCGTACGGACGGGCGAGCGTGAATTTCACCGCCGACCAGCCTGGGGATACCTTGTTCCACTGCCATATCCAACAGCATATGGACTACGGCTTTAAGGCTTTGCTGCGCTACGCGTGAAGGCGAAAGGCTTTTTCCCGCAAAGGCGCAAAGACGCCAAGAAAACACTTCTCCACATCAAAACAGAGCTGCTTATTCTCTTTGCGCCTTTGCGGCTTTGCGGGAGAAAGGTTTTCCTTGCCTCAGCGGGAATCTTCAAGAATTTTCTTGACTTACTTAACAGTGTTCAGTATTCTACCAATGTAAACCATGAGCGTCACTGATCGGCGGGAAAGGCAAAAGCTGGCGCTGCGGCAGGAGATCCTGACGGCGGCGCGGGAACTCTTCGCCAAAGAGGGGTACGAGAACGTGTCGATGCGGCGCATCGCGGAGAAAATCGAGTACTCGCCGACGACGATCTACCTGTATTTTCGGGACAAGGACGAACTCCTGCACGAAATGTGCACGGAAACGTTCGCCCTGCTGACGCGGAAGTTGACCAAGCTTCTCGGGACGGCCGGCGATCCGGTTGACAAGCTGCGCATGGGCCTGAAAGCTTACGTGCAATTCGGATTGAAGCACCCCAACCACTATTTCACGACGTTTATGCAGCCGGCCGCAAAATGTGGCGAAGAGCACCAATATGAAGGCTCGCCGGGCGCGGATGCGTTCCAAAAACTGGTGGAAGGGGTGACGGCCTGCGTGCAGGCGAGACGTTTTCGTGAGACCGATGTCCTGGCCATCAGCCAATCGCTGTGGATGGTCACTCACGGGATTACCTCGTTGCTGATCTCGTTTGGAGCCGATTTCCCGTGGGTGGAGCGGGACCGGCTGATCGATCTCACCGTCGAGAACGCGCTGCGCGGCTGGGCGGTCTAATTTTTTTTGGCCTATTGGTTAACGTTGTTAAATATATAACCATTGTAAACTTGCAGGAGGGTACGAAATGGCATCGATAGCGGTACGCAATCTTCTATACGACAAGGTCCGATTGACGGTCACATTGACCGGCATCATATTCGCGGTGGTGCTGGTAGCGGTGCAGACGGGACTTTTTCTGGGATTCACCACCACCACCAACGTCATCGATAACTCGCGCGCCGATTTCTGGGTGACCTCGCGGAATGTAGACTACATCGAGGCAGGGGTGCCGTTTCCGGAGAAGGAGCTGTATCATGCGCTGCCCGTACCGGGCGTGGCGGAGGCGCAGAAATATATCGTTCGCTTCGGAATTCTCAAAAAGCCGGATGGCGCCAACGCCAACTGCGAGATCGTAGGCTTCGACCCGGAACGGCCGTTTGGCGGGCCGTGGAATGTCGTGGAGGGCGACGTCCGGAGCCTGACCCTGCCCGATACGGTGATGATCGATCGCTTCTATATGAAGAAGCTGGGCGTCACGCATCTCGGGCAGACGGTGGAGATTCGCAATATTCGCGCGCGCGTGGTGGGCTTTACCGAAGGGATCCGTACCTTCACCACATCGCCGCTGATTTTCACCTCTTATAAGAACGCGCAGAACTATTCGGCGCTGGACAGCAATCGGACCATGTACCTGTTGGTGAAAGCGGCGCCGGGAGTGGACCTCGTCCGCTTGCGCGCCAGTTTGCAAGCTGCCATGGACAACGTCGACGTGCTGCCCACCGGGGAATTCAGCCGGCGAACGAATTTCTACTGGATGTTCGGCACGGGCGCGGGGCTGGCGGTGATCGTCGCAGCGATGCTGGGGCTCATCGTGGGGATCGTGGTAGTGGCGCAGACCATTTACGCCGCTACCGTGGATCACATCCGCGAGTTCGGGACGCTGAAGGCGATGGGTGCGACCAACGGTTATATCTATCGCATCATTCTCAACCAGGCGGTAGTGAGCGCGATTGCCGGGTATGCGGTCGCCATCGTGATTGCCAGCGCGCTGGAATACTCCAGCCGCGGCGGCGGGGCCAACATCGTTCTGCCCGCGAGCGTGCGGGTGGCACTGTTCGGCCTCACCCTGTTTATGTGCGTGAGCGCGGCCATGGTGTCGATCAATAAAGTCACTAAGATCGACCCGGCCCTGGTGTTCAAAGGTTAAGGCAGCCGACGTGGCGCGGACTTCAGTCTGCAGCGCCGGCACTCTTGCCGGCGTTCTTGGTCCCCAGCTCTTCAGTCTCGGCACTGCAGGCAACAGTGCCTGCGCCACGTCGACCATCGTTCGGAGAGGACTCATCTTATGGATAGCGCAATCGAAGTGCGCGCACTGACCAAAGTGTATGCCGAGGGAGCTACCGCGGCCCGTGCGCTCGACAATGTGGACCTCGACGTCAACCGGGGCGAAGTTCTGCTGCTGATGGGGCCGTCGGGGAGCGGCAAAATGACCCTGGTCTCGATCATGGGCTGCATTCTGCGGGCGACGTCGGGCAGCGTGAAAATCGGCGGACGGGAAGTGGCGCACCTCCCCGAAAAGGCGCTGCCGGCGGTGCGGCTCAACAATATCGGTTTCGTGTTTCAGGGGTTCAACCTCTTCCCCGCCCTCACGGCCGCCGAAAACGTCGAAGTGGCGCTCGATCTCAAGGGCATTCGCGGCAGCGCGGCACATAAGCGATCGCGCGCGCTGCTGGAAGAGGTCGGGCTGGCGGACAAAGTGATCTCGTTCCCCGGCGATTTGAGCGGCTGCCAGAAGCAGCGCGTGGCGATTGCGCGCGCGCTGGCGGGCGACCCGGAAATCATCCTGGCCGACGAGCCCACCGCGGCACTCGATAAGACCAGCGGACGGGTGGTGACGGAGATGCTGCGCTCGCTGGCTTCCCGGCGCGGGCGCGCGGCGGCGATCGTGACGCATGACAACCGGGTGATGGAATATGCCGACCGCATCGTGCACATCGAGGATGGCAAGGTGGGCGCGGTTTTGACTCGTAACGAAGCAATGCAGTTTTCAGGAGCGGAAGCATGAAGAAGCGATATCTTTACGTGGGAATGCTGCTGGTGTTGGGCGCCGCCACGGTGATGTTTACGGTGCGGGCGCGTACCGTCGGAGCTGCGGAAGCGGCGGCTAAGTCTGACGCGGCGCGTGCAACGGCAGAGCCGGGCGTGGTGTCCGCGCAAGGCAAAGTGGAGCCGGTTTCCGAAGAGGTCAAGATCGGTTCTTAGGTGGAGGGTATGCTGCGCGAAGTGCCCGTGGAGGAAGGCCAGCATCTGCGATCGGGCCAGACCATCGCGGTGGTGGACAACGCGGATTATGCAGCTCGCGTGGCGGAGGCGCGCGCCACTGTGGATCTGCGCCAGGCCGAGCTCGATCGCATCGTGAACGGCGCCCGCGAGCAGGAACGGGATGAGGCGGCCGCGTCCGTTCAGGAAGCCGCGGCGGTGATGGAGAACGCGCGGGCGGAAATGGCGCGCAAAGAATCGCTCTTTAAGACAGGCGATATCTCGCGATCGGAGGAAGAGCGGGCCGAGCGCGAATATCGCGTCGCCGAAGCGCGCTTGCAGGAGGTATCGAAGCATCATGCGTTCCTCGACGCGCCGGCCCGCACGGACGAGCGCGGCCGCGCCGCGGCGGAGCTTCGATTGGCGCAGGCACAGCTGGCGGAGTCCGAGGCGATGCTGGCGAAGACGGTGGTGCGCGCTCCGTTCGATGGCACGGTGCTGAAGCGGTACCAGCGCCGTGGTTCCCCATGCTATCGCCGTGTTTCGACGGTTCCCGCCAGTACGTAGGTGATGGTCTCGATTCCGCGGTGCGGATGCCACGGAAATCCCGCCAGATCGTCTTCGGGCACGTCATTGCGAAAATCGTCCAGCAGCAAGAATGGATCGAACTCGCCGGTGTTCCCGAACCCGAACGCCCGGCGCAGATGCACACCGGCGCCCTCCAGAGTTGGCTTGGAGCGGACCAGCCGCTTAATCGGTCGAATCGACATGGCCCCATCCTACCAAAAGCCCGCAACAGCGTCCCGTGACACCGGCCAATGAAGTTATCTCGCCGCTCGCCGCAAAGACAATTTAGCCACCGATAAACACCGATAAGAAAGGGCTTGGTTTTATCGGTGTTTATCGGTGTTCATCGGTGGCCAATAGTGCTTGCCTTAGCCCCCTACGAATTCCCCAGATACATCACGTGCACGTAAGTCCCCAGCCGCACGTTGAACGCCAGGTACCAGCCCACGTGGTCGGAATCTTCATAGATCACAATTTGGTCCGAATCCCAAAGCCAGCCGCTCACGTACGCCAAATCCGGATCGCCCACCGAGAAATAGCAGTTGTTGAACCAGAATCGCGAAGGGCCGCCGCCGGCCAAATGCCACACATGGCTGGGGCCGAAACCTAGCGCAAAGTGGCCGTGCGCCCAGGGCTGATCGATATGGAATCGCGGATCGTTCTTTCCCGTATCGTGCCCCACCCACGTCTTTCCATCCACATGGGGCGCTTCCGGATGACCGGACTTGTCCGCGAAGTGCTGCTGGGCAGCCGGGGCAGCCGGATGCGCGGGAGCATTACGCGCCGGCGCCGGGCCATGCGCGGGCGGTTTACTGGGTGTGAAGTGGGGTTGTCCCCCGCCCTTTTTCTCTTGGGCGAAAATCGTGGCGCCTGCAATCAGAATCAGTGTCGCGAGTACCGCAGCTGAAGGTTTCATCATCTCTAAGCCTAAGCCAACCTCTCGATTCCGGCAAAGCCAAAATCGTACGATTCTTTACGTCGTCTCCGCTTCCGCCTCCGGCAGTACGTCGCCGTCGCGCGCGATCCACACATACAGGGTCGGCAGCAGAAATATGCTCATCCCCAGCGCCGCGATCAGCCCGCCCACAATCACGATCGCGAACGGCCGCTGCGAATCCGACCCGATCTCGTGCGACAACGCCGCCGGCAGCAGCCCCAACGTCGCCACCAGCATCGTCATCATGATCGGCCGCAACCGCAGCACCGCCCCCTCGATCGCCGCTTCTTCAATCGGGAACCCGCGCGCCCGCCGCTGATTGATGTACTCCAGCATGATCACGCCCGTCTGCACCGAAACCCCGAACAGCGCCAGCATTCCCACCCCCGACGACACGCTGAAGTTGGTATGGGTGAGCAGCAGCGCCAGGAATCCGCCCACCGTCCCCACCATCACGTTGATCAGAATCAGGAACGCCCATTTGAACGACCGGAACATGGAGTACAGAATCATGGAGATCAGAAGAATGGTCAGCGGCACGATGATCGCCAGCCGTTTGCTTGCCCGTTGGGCGCTCTCGTACTCGCCTTCCCACTTGAGGTGATACCCTCGCGGCAATTGCACCTGCTTGTTGACCTTGGCGATCGCCTCTTCCACGGCCCCGCCCAAATCGCGATCGCGCACGCTGTATTTCACCGCGATATAGCGCTCGTTGCCTTCGCGATAGACCTCCGAAGCGCCGTCCTTCACTTCGATGTGGCACAGTTGCGCCAGCGAAACCCGTTCGCCGGTAGGCGCCAGCAGGCGAATATTTTCGATCGCATCTTTGTCGTCGCGATATTGCGGTAAGTAGCGCATCACCAGATCGTACCGTTCCTCGTTGTGCAGCACCTGCGTCAGCGCGTTGCCGCCCACCGCCGTCTGGATTGCCTCCTGCACATCCGCCACGTTGATCTGGTAACGCGCCGCCTGATCGCGGTCCACCGTGACATTCAGATTCGGCTGTCCCATCACGCGAAAAACGCCCAGGTCCGCGATCCCTTTCACGCCGCTCATCACCTTGACGATTTCGTCGGCCTTTTGTTCCAGAGTATCCAAATCCTGCCCGTATACCTTGGTGGCCAGTTCGCCCTTGACGCCGCTGACCGCCTCCTCCATGTTGTCTTCAATCGGCTGCGAGAAATTCCAGAGTACCCCCGGAATCTTCTCCAGTTCCTTGTTCATGGCCGCGATCAGTTCGTCCTTGTTCTGGTGGAATCCCGGCCGCCACTCTTCCTTCGGCTTCAGCCCGACGAAATACTCGGTGTTGAAAAAGCCCGTGGTGTCTGTCCCGTCGTCCGGCCGGCCCACCTGGCTGGTGCAATCCGTCGCTTCCGGGAACGAACACAACAGCAGACGCGCCTGGTTCGCCAGCCGTACGCCTTCCGTCGGACCGGTGCTGGGCGCCAGCGTCCCACGCACCCACAACGATCCCTCGTCGAGGTGCGGCAGAAATTCCGACCCGATGGCGCCGCTGGTCATCAGGAAAGCTGAAATCCCCAGGCACGCCGCTCCCGCTCCCACCGGGGCCCAGCGATGCTCAATCGCCCACCGCAGCAGCACACGATACACTCTGCGCAGCCATCCCATTACTGGGTTATCCCACTCGCTTGTCCCGTGGGGGAAGAACAAGCTCGCCAGCACCGGCGCCACCACGATCGAAAAAATCAGTGCCCCGCATAGCGCGAATGCCACCGTCCAGGCCATCGGCTTGAAAAGCCTGCCTTCCACCGCCTGTAGCGTGAAAATCGGCAGGTATGCCGTAATGATGATCGATACCGCGAAAAATACCGGCCGCTGCACCTCGTGCGCCGCTTCGAAGATCACTGCCGTCGAAGATGCCGTACTGTCCGCCCGCCGATGGCTCAAATGGCGAACGATATTCTCTACCATCACCACCGCGCCATCCACCACCATGCCGAAATCGAGGGCGCCCAGCGAAAGCAGGTTCGCCGGAATGCCCTTCAGCTTCAGGCACGACGCGGCGAACAGCAGCGAAAACGGTATCGTCAGCGCGACAATGATGGCGCCGCGGAAATTTCCCAGAAAGATCAGCAGAATAATGACGACCAGAATGATGCCTTCCGTCAGGTTATGCAGCACCGTATGCGTGGTATGGTGCACCAGTTCGCTACGGTCGATAAACGGTACGATCTTCACCCCCGTCGGCAGGATGTGATCGTTCATTTCGTCAATCTTGGTGTGCAGCCCGCGCAGCGCCGCCTCCGCATCCGCGCCCTTGCGCATCGGCACCCAGGCCGACACTACATCCTCGTTGTCGATCAGCTTGCCGTCTTCGCGGTGAAATGTGCGCGCGAACTGCCCCAGCCGGATCTTCGGCCCCTGCGCCACCACCGCGATATCTTTCACGCGCAGCGGTGTACCGCTCTTGGTGAGGAGCACCGTGTTTTCGATATCGTGGACGTTCTTGACCAGCCCGACTTCCCGCACATTGATCTGCTGCAGACCGGCCTCCACAAAGCTGCCGCCGGCATTGGTGTTGTTGTTGGTGAGCTGCTGCTCCACCTGCGACAAGCTCAACCCGTAGGAGATCAGCTTGTTCGGGTCGACGCGCACCTGGTATTCCCGCGTGGGGCCGCCAAACGTGGCCACGTCCACAATGTCCGGCACCGACTTCAGGTTCTTCTCCACCACCCAGTCTTCGATCGATTTCAAGTCCATGACATCGATCTGCGGATTGGTGTTGTGCAGTGTGAAGAAGTAAATCTGCCCTACCGGGCTCCAGTCCGTGCCCATTTGCGGACTCACCCCCGTCGGTAGCGTCACCTGCGACAAGCGCTCCAGCGCGCGCTCGCGATTCCACGCATTGTCCGAGCCGTCCTCAAACATCAACTTCAAGTCCGAGAGCCCGAATATCGAGAACGATCGCAGATGTTCGATCCCCGGAATGCCGTTCATGGCAATCTCCAGCGGAATCGTCACCTGCTGCTCCACCTGTTCGGCCGCTATCCCCGGCCACTGCGTAATGATCTCCACGTAGTTGTTGGCCACGTCGGGATAAGCTTCCACCGGCAGCTCGTGAAACGCCACCCCGCCGGCGAGGAACAACATCAGTGCGCCCGCCAGGATGAGAACGCGATTCTTAAGAGCGAAGTCGACCAGGCCCGCGATCATCTATTCACCCTCAGCGACTTCTGTGGGACATGCTTTAGCTTGTCCCGGCGAGCGGAGCTCGCGCATACCTTGAGGCAATTGCTCTCCTGGGCAAGCTGAAGCAGCTGAAGCATGCCCCACGTTTACTGCTCCACCGTATTCTGCAAGACCAGGGCGTTGGCCACCACTTGCTGGCCCGCCTTCAGCCCCAGGAGAATTTCCTGCTGGTTTCCCGGCAGCATCGCGCCGGCGTGCACTTCGATCCGGCGGAATTTCCCGCCCGACTCCGGCGCATAGACCCAATCCCGGTCGTGCAGGTGCAAAACCGCCGTCGCCGGCACGCTGGCGTGCTGCTCTTTGTTTTCCCCGTGGAACATAGCCGTCACGAACATCCCGAAGCGCATCAGGCCGGGGTTCTCCACTTCCAGCCGCACTTTCGCCGTCCGCAGGTTCGGATCCATGATCTGCCCGATGTTGCCGATGCGCCCGCGCAGCGGCCGGTCGGGATAGGCATTCAAGCGGATGTCGGCATATTCCCCCAATCTCACCTGCGCCAGATCGTTCTCGTAGACGTCGCACACAATCCACACGTGCGAGACGTCCGAAATGGTGAAGGGATTGGGCGGCGTCAGCGCCTGCACGCCCGATGCGATGCTGATCTGCTGATCCGTAATCACGCCGCCCACCGGGGCCGGAACCTCCACGATCCCGGTCGGATGGTCCGGGTCCGATCCCAGCAGGCGCAAGTGTTCCTGCGTGGTTTCCAGATCCACCTTGGCGTTTTCCTCGGCATTCTGCGCGATCTCCAAATTGCTTTTGGCGATCGCGCCGTTATCGAACAGCAATTGCGCGCGCTGCAGTTGCACTTTAGCGAGTTCCTCGTTCTTCACCGCTTTGCGGTAATCCGAAAACGCGCCCGCGATGTCGCTGCTGCGCACTTTGAACAGAACCTTCCCCTTGGTCACTTCATCGCCCAGCCGCGCGTCGATCTCCACCACTTTCCCGGAAGCCAACGAGGCCACCGGCACCTGCCGCGAAACGTCCGGATTCACCACCCCGGTGGCCTTCAATTCCGATGCCGCCAGGTAGACGCCCGCCGCTACCGTCGGGAACTTACCGGCGTCGTCCACCTTGACGTTATTGGGATCCATGTCCTGTTCCACCGCGCCGGGGTGCGGCCCGGTGTCGGTGTCTTGCGCCGACACGCTGGCCGTCCCTTTTCCGCAACCCGCCGCCAGAACCACAAGGCCCAGGCACAACCCAACTGCGAGAACGTTCGACCGATTCATGGAATCACCTCGCGGCCCACCGCCATATTCATTTGCGCCGCCGCCGTCAAATAAGAGCCGATCAGAGTCAGGTAAGCCAGCCTGGTGTCGCGGTACGACTTTTCGGCATCCAGGTAATCCAGCAGCGAAGCTCCGCCGTTCTGATAGGAGAACGCCACTCTATTGCGCGTGTCTTCCGCCAGCTTCAGGTACTTGTCGCGGTACGGCCGCAACAAATTCAGCGTGCTCACCACCGTGTAATAAGCCGAATCGACATCCGAGTACACCTGCGCCTTGGTGGCGTCTTCGGCGTGTTCATTCCGCCGGATATCCACCGCCGTCCGCGCTTTCTCCCCTTGATTCCGGTCGAAGATGCGCAGCGGAATCGAAATGCTGATGCCGAAGTAAAACGGAATTGGCGGATTGCGCGCGAGATCGAGGCTGAACGTCGGATCGGTCGATCCGTTGGCCACGGCGAGCTGATGATTGGCCTTCGCCAGTTCCACGTTTTGCACCGCCTCTTTCAGGTCGGGCCGCGCCCCCAGTGCCGCATCGCGGAATTCTTCCAGCGGCTGCAGGCGATCGAGGAAATCGTACGCGCCCGTGACGTCGAACCGATCGATAGCCGTTCGATCGTTCATCAGCGTCAGAATCTGGATCTTGGCCGTCCGCAGATTCACCAGCGCGGTCTCCAGGTCGCTCTCGAACTGCACGCGCTGCAATTCCAGCCGGTCTAGATCCACCTGTGCGAGATCGCCCGCCGCCAGACGTTTGCGATTCACGTCCAGTTCACGATCCCAATACGCCAGGTTCACTCTCGCATTTTGTTGCACCGCCTTGGCTTGCAGCACTTGCACGAAAGCGTTTCGCAGGTTAAACAGCATGGTCCGCTCTTGGTCGGCGTAGGTTGAGGCGGCGATATCGGTCGACTTCCGGGCGCTCTCCAGGCGCAGTTCGCGTTTGTGATCGCGTTCATGCAAGTAGTTGATACTTAAGGACGGAAAGTTGTTGGCTAGGGGTCTATAAACTTGCTGGCCAGTGGGCGAAGGCTGCGTGGAAAACGGCACGATCTGGTCGAGCCCTGTCCCGATACCGGGGTTGGGACGCAAGTATGCCGTGATCTCTTCCGCGCGCGACTCGTCGATATTGAGCTGCGCCGCCCTCAAAGTCGGGTTGGAAGATTCGAATTTTTGTTTCACGTCCTGCCAGGTAAGGGCTGTTTGACCTAGAACCAGCGGCGGCAGGAATAGGACTATCGGGATTAGCTTCTTCACGTCTCTCTTCCGTCATATCGCGCCCAGAGTTCAGACGCCAGTCATCTTCTGTGTTTGGGGGGTGATATTTCGATAATCATTCAGGCATGGCTGATATAGCATTGATGATTTGACTGTGCTTTCGGTTACGAGGTGAGGAGCACCTCTTGCACGTGGTGGCTGCGCTGACCCGCAGAAAACATGGGAAGTCGAAGGATTAATCTTTTGATTATCCCTGGACGCCCTCTACAGCATCGCCCGGAATTGCTCCAGAGCCACCCGCACCAGCTGGCTCCGTGTGCGCACCCCGGTTTTGGCGAAAAGCTGCTGGATGGTATTCTTGACCGTGCTTTCCGAGATCTCCATCCGCGCGGCAATTTCCTTATTGGCCAATCCCTGTACCAACAGGCGGAGCACGTCCGTTTCCCGTGCGTTCAGACCGTTCCCTTCCCGGCCCTCGGACGCCGGGCCCAGTGCCGCCGCTCCCAGCCCGATTTCCGCTTCCTCGCTGACGTCTGCAATGATGGCCGCCAGCTTTGGCTTCGATCCTTCTTTATAGGTAGAGAACCAGACGTCCGCCGTAAACGCCTCGCCATTCCCCCGATGGCCCCGGCACTGCATGGAAGCCCGGAATTGTGCCGCCTCCTCCCACCGCAAAGCGTGGTGCAGTTCCGGCAGGAACGCCGCGACCGGGTCGCCGATGAGCGATCCGTTCCGCGGACTCAGCAGTTCCACCGCTGCCGCGTTCGCCAGTTCGATAAACCCCCGCTCATCCACCGTCACGATCGCCGCTGGACTCGTCTCCACCAGCACTTTCAACCGGGCTTGCGATTCCAGGCTAAGCCGCCGATTCCGCACCAGTTCCGCCACGAACAACCCGCACCCCACCAGCGCCAGCGTCACGAAAGTGAGACGCACCAGCGACGGATCGAGCGAACTGAAGAGTTCCGCCAGAAGCGCGCAAACGAACCCAATCAGCGCCACCAGCCAGCGAGGCAGAAACGCCGCCGCGAACATGATGGGGAAAAGGTAAAGAAATCCCAGCGAGACGTACGGCTTGGTCCGCCAATCCACGATGGCGATGACCAGGATTATGACGCCGCTGATGGCCAGAACCTTGTTCCGGTTCCGTTCGTTCCAGAGCCGCTCGATAGAAACCATGAACTTTGGGGCTGCACCCCATTGTCGCGCAGTTTCCCGGCCTCGTGCTCCTCGGGACGCAGCCGATGCGCCGCTGGAAGGCGGTGAAATCGTCATGCACGCTTCGGGCCCGATAGAAGATCCGGCCCTCGGACGGCTCCATCAGCCCGGTGAGCATTTCACCGTGGTGCTTTTCCCCGCCCCGTTCGGTCCCAGATACCCGAGAATCTCGCCCGGACGAATCTCGAAACTGACATCCCGCACGGCGGCGGTATGCTCGTAATATTTCGTGAGGGAGCGAACTTCAAGCATCAGGATTCCGCCTCTAACGGTTTGACACCGCGCTTGGTGCGAATGACTGAGACCAGATCTTGCAGTCTCTGGCATTCGGCATTCAGTACGCGCCGTCCCAGCTTGGTGAGCCGGTAATACCGCCGGCGCGCATCGTCCCGATCGGGCGCCGGCCGGTCGCCGGACTCCGCGATGAGGTCCTCGTCCATCAGACGCTTGAGCGTGCCATAGAGAGTCGCCGGCCAGAGGCGCACTTTGCCGTCGGTCCGGTCGAGGACTTCCTGCATGATGCCGTACCCGTGCTGCTCCTCGTCGGCTAGGGAGAGCAGGACGTGAAAAACATGCGGCTTGAGGGGGAGAAACGAGTCGGGCTCGGGCGGCTTCTTCATAGTGCCTCAGTATCGATCAGTATATATACGGATGTGTACGGGGTCAAGGGGGGAGGGCGCCCACGCCTGCCGAGTGGCGAGACCAGGGGCTCGGCAGCGGGTCTGGGGACCAATGAGCGCTAATGTAAGGGGCCCGCATCGCCACCTTGCCTGCTGGATCGACGGCGGAAAACCGCCTTAGCGTCGTGGGAGCCCGGCGCTTTCACGAGGAGTTAATCTCCCACATCGCGACTTTCTGGGCGCACCGCCGCCGCGATGCGCCTGGTGCAATCGGAAAGCATCTCTCAGAGAGGGTCGTCGGTCGGGCCAACAGGGTCCTTCGGGAGCACAGACACGCCAACGGGCCAATTCCATGGTTCGGGAGCCTGCTCGGTTAGCCACACTCGAATCACACCGCCGCCCAGAGCAGGCGCAAGCCGACCAATGCCAAGCCGTTCTCGTATGTCGACGGAAAGTTCCACCTTCTCGCCGGACTTGAACGTCGCCCGTCTTGAGAATTCTAGTTCGCGGAGTCCAAACTTCTCAAAGTAAGCACTCGCTAAGATCGGATTCTGGAAGTCTGCTGCCGCGTATCGAAGCAGTTGCAAGCGGAAGTAACGATTATCGTCCGAACCTGTCGTCGCAGGTGGAGACACCCCCTCCTGCCGGTGGACGACGAGCATCGGATCAGGAGTCACTCCCCACAACCAAGCAGTTGGCGACCACCTGAGGAGCTGTATACATTCTGCTCGGGCTTCGGAGGGAATCTGTAATCCGCCCTGAATTTGGAGGACGGCGTCCAAGAGGGCATCGTCAATCAGCCCCACCCACTCTGGAGCTCCAAACGCAGAGACTATGAAGCGTTCATCTACCAAAATCCTAATTACTTCGATCCGCCGAGCGAGGTCGTGATCGATGTCTTTAATAGCGAGCTCCCCTCGGAGAATTTCCAGTATTCCACTATCTGAGAGGGACGTGATTGCCTGCTGCACGTCCAGTTCTCCGATTCCCAGAGATGGGTCGGGGAGCACCTCTTCACGGAATACCGCGCGATCTGGTCCGGCCAAGGTCTTTCCCAGTACATATTTCCTCGCAATTCGAAGCCGGCTCCGTCCCAGCTCCTCTTGTCGCAAGTCTCGATAGCTAGCTGTTTTGAAATGCGCCTGGACCAATTCTCCAACGGCCTCACTAGTTGCGTCACCGAGAGCAGTTCCACTCAGAACGGTGTACGAGGAACCTGCGAACTCCACGACCCAGAACGCCAGCCCGTCGTAGTACCCGATGGAGAGCTCGATCACCGGATCTGTGGTCAGTTGGGAAATATGTGCCAAAGCTTGCTGAATACCGGTCATACCGAATTCTCGAATCACGATGTCGGCTAATCGATCTCCGGTAATGAGCTCTACTGTGGTATCAGCAGTATTGAACTCTGCGACGGCCCCTGCCGCGTTCCCGTTGGCACCCGAAAGCGCAATCAGGATGCCGCGCACCTGTGCAGAGCGACGGGCTCGCTCGGTGTAGACTTTCCCCAGGAACTTTAACCAATCGGCCAAGATAATTGGAGAGTCGGAGGCCTTGCACTCTGCGATTAGATGCATTCGATCAGACACATGAATCGAGGGAAGCTGAAGCTCCGCGCGCACATCAACCTCGCCTCCACCTGATCCAATGACGTTCGTGGCGATATCCCTGTAGCCCAGGTGCCTCAGCAGTCGGGAAGTCAGTTGCTCAAGCTGGGCGCCCTTGTCGTCTGAAGTGGTTCCGAAGACGTGGAGTCTCATGTGATTTCAGCGCTGTCTTGTCTATATTATCGATCACCGGGTCGATATTGGCGCGATTGCCCTGGGCAAATACTCAACCTCCGTCGCCAAGACATAGATCCGGTACCTTCGTCGACATCATGGGAGCGCCGTCTATCGATCTCTCCGTGATCGAACAGCGTATTAGGATCTTCGGCTACCCTGGATTGGGCGGTTACACCCATGAGCTCGCGCGAAGCCGCCGTGGCCTGCCGCCTGCTGAAGGCGAAGAAAGTCGTCCCCATGCACTTCGGCACGTTCCCGCCGCTCACCGGCCGACCCGAGCAACTGCAGAAGCTGATCTCCGATACCGCGACCGAGGCGTGGCCGCTCGAACCGGGAAAGCCTGTCAACTGGTAACCGATCGAACCGCTCGGCAGGAGTGCCGGGCCTGCAGGCGGAAGCCAGTCATTCATCCGGCTAATGCCGGCCTGGATCCGCGATTGCAATACACGCCGACGAATTTACGTCGGAGCGCAACGCAGGGCGCCCATGGCGTAGGCACGCGGTGCCTCTGTAGTGGACCTGATGGGCCGCGTTACCAGCGGGGTTCCGGCGCTAACTCCGGATCCTTCTAGATACCCAAAATCCATCCATAACCTCGCATCCCACAAACAGCCCCAGCGGTCAGCCCAAGGCCTTATGATGGAACGAGCCCAAAAAACAGCCGCAGCGCGCGCAAGCGGAGGTATATCGACTCGTGCCGGGAAAGTAAAATGGAATTTCCGGTTCATTTGCGGTTGTCACGCCGGTGAGAGAAAATGGCGAGCGATAAAGTCAACTGGACGGGGTGGCCGGTGCTGGTGCATTCTGTACGGACGGCCGTGGCGGCTGTGGTTTCGCTGCTGGTAGCGCGGTTGTTCGGGCTGCCGGCAACCTACTGGGCGCCGATTACAACTCTGGTGATCACCCAGTCGTCATTGGGCGCGGCCTTCGCTGTTTCCTCGCAACGTTTCATCGGAACGGTGCTGGGAGCACTTCTCGGCGGGGCTGTGGGGGAGTATTTCGGACCGCACGTGCTGGTATTCGGCATTTGCGTGTTCATCCTGGGGCTGGTGTGTGCCCTCGTCCGCTCCGGCCCAACCGCCTATCGGTTCGGCGGCATCACCCTGGCGATTGTGATTTTGGTACCGCGGTCGGGCCCTGCATGGGTGGTCGCATTTCATCGGTTTGCCGAGGTGTCCGTGGGAATTGGGGTCGCGTTGTTGTTAGCGGTGGTCTGGCCCGAGAGGGAGGCTGCACCATCGAGCTCACAACCATCGAACCCACAACCATCGAACTAAGATCGATTCTCCCCTTAGGAGGGTGTCGTCATGGCGAAAAGAGTAGCAGAGTTGTTAGTAGACGTTCTGGCGGACGCAGGAGTCCGGCGGATTTACGGTATCTCCGGCGACTCGCTCAACGGCATTACCGATGCGATTCGAGCCACCGGAAAACTGGACTGGATTCATCTGCGGCATGAGGAAACAGCAGCCTTTGCCGCGGGCGCGGAGGCCCATCTCACCGGCGGTTTGGCAGTGTGCGCCGGGAGCTGCGGTCCCGGAAATCTGCACTTGATCAACGGACTCTACGACTGTCACCGCAGCCGGGTTCCCGTCCTCGCCATCGCGGCGCAGATCCCCAGCGATGAAATCGGCAGCGGATACTTCCAGGAGACCCACCCGGAACATCTCTTCGCGCAGTGCAGCCACTATTGCGAACAGATTTCGCAGCCCGAACAGATGCCCCGTGTGCTGGAAATTGCCATGCAAACGGCAATCTCGCGGCGCGGCGTTGCCGTCATTGTCCTGCCGGGCGACGTAGCTTTGCGGGATGCGGTCGAGCAAAAGCGGCGTCTGCATTTTCGTGCACCGAAGCCCACGGTATGCCCCTCCGATGACGAAATCGCGGAGATGGCGACAGTCCTGAATACCTCGAAGAAGACGACGATTCTCGCAGGAGCGGGCTGCGCCGGAGCTCACCGCGAGTTGATCGAACTCGCAGGCAAGCTAAAAGCCCCCATCGTGCATGCCTTGCGCGGCAAGGAGTTTGTCGAGTACGACAACCCTTTCAGCGTCGGTATGACGGGGCTTCTGGGCTTCTCCTCCGGCTATCACGCGATGATGAATTGCGACACGCTCCTGATGCTCGGAACAGACTTCCCGTACCGGCAATTTTACCCGCCAGACGCGACTATCGTCCAGATCGACATTCGGGGTGAGCAGATCGGCCGCCGCACCAAAGTGGACTTAGGCCTGGTCGGCGATGTGAAATCCACGCTGGCCGTGCTCAGCCCCCAGCTTGGCGCCAGGCCGGATGAGACGCACTTAAGCGCTTCCCTGAAGCACTATAGCGAGGCCCGCAAAGGCTTGGACGATTTGGCTACTGGCGAACCCGGACAAAAACCAATCCATCCCCAATACGTCGCCAGAGTGCTGGATGAGCTTGCCGCTGAAGATGCCATCTTCACCTGCGACGTGGGTACGCCAACCATCTGGGCCGCGCGCTATCTCCACATGAATGGCAAGCGCAGATTGCTCGGCTCTTTCGTGCACGGCTCCATGGCCAATGCGCTCCCGCAGGCGGTTGGAGCGCAGGTCAGTCATCCCGGCCGTCAAGTGATCTCGATGTCGGGAGACGGTGGTCTCGCCATGCTCATGGGCGATCTGCTCTCGCTTCGCCAGTTGCAGCTGCCGGTCAAGACCATCGTCTTTAACAACAGCTCGCTGGCCTTTGTCGAATTGGAAATGAAGGCGGCCGGCATCCTCGATTTTGGAACCGGCTTGCATAACCCGGATTTCGCGAAGATGGCCGAGGCCGCGGGCATTCTTGGGCTTCGCGCCGAAACGGCGGATCAGGTTGAACCCATGATCCGGCAGGCGCTCAGCCATGAGGGGCCGGCCCTGATTGAAGCCATGGTGAGCCGGCAGGAACTCTCGATGCCGCCAACCATTACCGTCGATCAGATCAAGGGCTTCAGCCTGTTCATGATCAAAGCTGTTCTCGATGGCCGCGGCTCCGAAATCATCGACCTCGCCAAGACCAACCTTATGCGCTGAGGTAGCCAAGCCTGGCCGAGGGTCGGAGGCCACGTTTTCCGCCATGAAGCGGTCACGCGCTCCCAATTCGTTGGCTTTGGCCACCTGCTGCACGATTACGGCGTTCTGGCGGGCGAATTTCCACTCGGCCTCGGAGGAGCGTGCTTCGTACTGCGCCCGTTTGGCGTCGAAGCTGCGCACCAGTTCCTCCGCGGCAGCGCCAATTTGACGCCGTTGCTCGGCGGATACGAAATCGAATTCAGGTACGCCGGGCACTGAGTCTCGTGCGAACCCCATCTCCGTCACCAGGAACTCCAGCAGCCGGTGTTTGAGCTGAAAGAACTCGCGCGTGCCATGCGTGGCCTCCCCCATCGACACGATGCGCGCGTCGCCAATTAGCTCGCGGAACGGGCGCAAATCTTCGAATCCATGGCCGGGCTCGGTAGTTTTGAGTGGAATGGCGGCGGACCGGAACCAGTCGACCACCTCCCTGGGCACCGGCTTTCGTGCCACCCGCGGCGCGGGAGTTCGCGTTACTAGAGTCAAACGTATGGGAGCTGGATGGCCGTCGCGGGTCAAGGAGCCGGCAATCGCCTCGCCGCCCGGCTCGAACTTTCCCTGAAACTCGAGCAACTGGCCGCCAAAACGGAATTGCACGTCCTGGCCGATTACTGTCACGGAATCGAGCGAGACATTCTCCGCGCCCGACACGGGAATCTCGAGTGTACCCTGCACGCGGCCGTCCGGAGCCACCGTGAACCGGAAAATGAAGTCCACCGAGGATGCGATACGCGCATTCCATTCGCCGGAAATGCTGGCCGGAGCCTGCGCAGACGCCGCTGCGCAAAGCCATACCGCCGGAGTAAGAATGCAGGCCAGCCGTTTCATGGTCGCTTCACGGTATCTCGTGTCACTCACGCGCGCAATCGGGGCGGTCGACAGGCGGTCTGCTTTGTTGTCTTTAGGAAACAGCGGTTGATTGCCTTCGCTAGTCTTGAATCCAACCGGCGGCGCTTGTAACATTTTTGTGGATACCCCAGTGCAAGCTCTCTACAAGGTGAGAAATGACTAAGAATAAGCCGAACCGATTCTTTCTTGGTATCGTTGCGTTAATCAGCGTACCGATCGGGCTGGCGGGCGCCTATGGCGTGAAGGCCGTTCAAAGTCACCATCTGATTTCCAGTTATCTGAGCAGCCACGCCGTCAAGAAACTGCAAATCGGAGCCGGCGGCGCGAAGGGGTTCGACGACTGGCTGAACACCGATATCGAGCCGCAGGCGGGGGAAGCGTACCTGGATGCGACTAAGCCTTTTCCGATTCCCGACGGGGTCCTGTCATACATCTTCTCCGAGCAGGTATTCGAACACTTGTCTTATCGCGATGGCTTGTCCATGCTGCGGGAGTCTCAGCGGACTCTCAAGCCGGGCGGTAAGATCCGCATCACCACGCCGAACTTACTGCGGCTGATGCAATTGTTCCAGGATAATAAGACCGACGAGCAGAAGACTTACCTCGACGGCACGCTCACCGGCGGATACTGGCCGGAGCCGCTGCCGCGCACGATTTCCCCGGCAGCCGTGATCCTGAACTACGAGATGCGCAGCTTCGGCCATAAGTTCCTGTACGACCCGCAGACCCTGAGACAGAGCCTGGAGATCGCTGGTTTTCAGGACATTAAGGAGCTTGCGCCCGGCGAGAGCGACGATCCGCAGCTGGCTGGGCTGGATACCCGTCATAAGGCAGCGGTGCATGTCCGCAACGACTACGAGACGATGGTATTTCAGGCGACCCGTCCGTAAAGCGCAGCACTACCATCCCGCCGGGCTCTTCGTTATCCTGAACCTGAGGAAAACGAATCGATGCAAATCACCTGGCTTGGACACGGCTCCTTCCAATTCCGCCTCCCATCCGGAGACGTTATTCTGATGGACCCGTGGATCGACGGCAACCCCGCGTACCCGAAAGACCACACCATCGACCGCGTGGACACCATCTGCATTTCCCATGGCCATTTCGACCACATTCACGACACTCCCAACCTCGCCAAACGCTTCGAGCCCCAGGTTGTCGCCATCTACGAAACATGCAACTGGCTGGAGTCGAAAGGGGTCAAAAACACCCGCGCCATGAACAAGGGCGGATCGCAAAAGGTCGGCGAGGTCACGTTCACTATGACGCACGCCGTCCATAGTTGCGGCATCCTCGACGACGGCAAGATCATCTACGGCGGCGAGGCCGCGGGATATGTGCTGCACTTACCCGACGACCGCATCGTCTACTTCGCCGGCGACACCAACGTATTCTCCGACATGCAGCTGATCGAGCAGATCTACCATCCCGAGCTTGCTTTCCTGCCGATCGGCGACCTATATACTATGAGCCCGCGCGAGGCCGCCGTCGCGTGCCGGCTGCTGAAGGCCAAGAAAGTGATCCCCATGCACTTCGGCACCTTCCCGGCGCTCACCGGCCGGCCCGAACAACTGCAGAAGCTGATTTCCGATACCGCTACCGAAGTGTGGGCGCTCGAACCGGGAAAACCTGTCGACTGGTAATCGATCGAATCCTCGAACCGCTCAGGGCGAGCTCCGCTCGCCTGACAAGCTGAAGCATGTCCCACCAAAAAGGCCAAGCCTGCGCCACGTCGAGCTCCTACTGCGCCACCCATTTCGCCACGTCGTCGACCACCGCCTGCGAGACGTGCTGGCCGGGCTTACGGTAGTCCGTCGACGTGCTTCGGCCCGTGCCCTCGGCCAGCAAATGGTCGAGCGGCGGATAGCTTTTCAAAGTGACATTCGGCAGACCCGCCAGTCCGGCTTTCCAGGCCGCGAAGTCCTTCATATTGACTTGATAATCGCGCTCGCCTTGCAGAATCAGCATGGGGATCTTGAGGAGCTTCGCTTGCCCCGCCGGATCGTAGCCTTTGAGATCGAGCAAGTAAGCGCCCTTCATGCCCAGCAGCGAAGAGGTCTCGGTATCGCCGTCCGTCAGCTTCTTGATTCTGGCCGCCTGCTCGCGGATCACCGCCATTTGCCGATGCCACTGTTCCAACTTCGGGCCGGTCAAAGTCTTTTCCTGATCCTCATCGATGTACATCATCTCATCGAGCGCCAAATCTTCCAGCGGCCTCTCGTTGCCATTGACGACGATCATTCCGGCCAGCTTGCCATCGGCCTCCGCGATGCGCGGCATCAGGTAGCCGCCGAGTCCGAAGCCCAGCGCGAAAACGCGCCCCGGTTTCACCTCCGGCTGCACGCGCAGAACGCCCGCCGCCAGCACGGCATCGTTCATGATTTCGGCTTCGGCGGTGTAGTCTTCCTTTTGCGTGACCGATGGGTATGCCCGGGTGCGCTTCTCATAGCGCAGCACCACCACGCCTTCGGACGCCAGGCCTTCGGCCAGATCTTTGAAGACCTTCACGGCGCCGTTTTGCTCGTCGCGATCGGCCTGCCCGGTATCGTGCACCAACACGATTCCCGGGAACGGTCCCGCGCCGTTGGGCACGGTGAGCGTGCCCGCGAGCTTCCACTGCGTGCCGACGGTGACGTCGCGTTCCTTGAACGAATCCGTCTTGCCGTACGGCGGATGCTTCCACGGATCCACCCGCGGAAGGATCAATCCGATCTGCCCCTCGGCATTGATGGAAACTTCGTAACTTACTTCCTGGTTGGCGAACTTCACCGGAATGGTGACCATGCTGGCGGTCCCGAGCATGCGGACGGACGGCACGCCGATGGTCTGCACGGGTCCCCACGCATCGGAGACTTTCTTCGCCAGCTCCGCCTCCGAGTTGGCAGCTTTGCTGTTTTGGGAAATCAGCGGGCCCAAATCGGAGTATTTGTGTGCCAGCAGCAGGTCCAGAGCCTTGCGGGCGGTATCCTTGGGATCGGCGGCCGGCTGCGCCAACAGAACGCCGGCGGACAGAAGGCACAATACGCGGCTAAACATGACACTTCTATAGTACTGCGGGGCACCGAGTGCGCAATGCCGCTATAATTGGTGAGAATTTTCGATGGAGGAAATCGATGGCCGAGTACGCACATCCGGAAGCGCTGGTCAGTACCGATTGGGTGAGCCAGCATAGCGGCGACCCCACGGTTCGCGTAGTGGAAGTGGACGTCGACACCAAGGCTTATAACGAAGCACACGTGCCGGGAGCGATCGCCTGGGCGTGGAACACGCAGCTCTGCGATACCGTCCGCCGCGACATTCTCTCGCAGCAGCAGTTCGAAGCCCTGATGTCCGCTTCGGGCGTGACTCCGGACACAATGCTCGTGATCTATGGCGACAACAACAACTGGTTCGCCGCGTGGGCTTTCTGGCAAGCTAAGATTTACGGCCACAAAGACGTCCGCCTGATGAATGGGGGCCGCAAGAAGTGGCTCGCCGAGGGACGCGATGTCTCGACCGACAAGCCTCAGGTTGCGGCCACGGAGTACCACGCACAGGCCGCCGACCTCTCGTTGCGAGCATTCCTTCCGCAGGTGCAAAAGGCAGCAGCGGAGCATTCCGCGGCGTTAGTAGACGTGCGCAGTCCGCAGGAATTTACGGGCGAGATCCTGGCGCCTCCGGGACTGCCCGAAACATGCCAGCGCGGCGGCCACATCCCCGGCGCGCGCAGCATTCCGTGGGGCAAGGCTTGCAATGACGACGGCAGTTTCAAGACCGCCGACGAGCTGCGCGCGCTCTACGGCCACGAAGGCATCGACGGTTCCAAGCCGATCGTCGCCTACTGCCGGATCGGCGAGCGCTCCAGCCACACCTGGTTCGTGCTGAAGTACCTGTTGGGCTTCGGGAACGTGACGAATTACGACGGCTCGTGGACGGAGTGGGGCAATCTGGTGGGTGCCCCCGTGGAGAAGGGCGCGGCGGCATGAAGATCGAGGAGTACCGGGAACGCAAGGTCGCGGTGGATGGTTGGGAAGTGAATCTGACGAGCTATCGTTTGGACGCCGAGTGGCACGCCAAGGCGGATAATGTGTCGCCCGGCGCCACGTTGTGCAGGACGACCGGCACCTCGCGCTCAGAGGCGGAGGAGAAGGCGCTCAAGCGCGCCGAAGAATTGCTCGATCGGACACACCGGCATAAGGTATAAGGGCGAGGTGCGGCGGACCCCCTGGATCGGGTCGAGTGACGGGGATTGCGCCCCGTCACCCTCCCACACCACCGGACATGCGGTTTTCCGCATCCGGCGGTTGAACGCAGCGGCCCTTATTTCGCCGCAAGGTC
>Ga0182018_10000806_pt1 | contig 38917 bp, 35 predicted proteins | sample 812P2MmetaG_FD_120490 | JGI IMG/M metagenome (GOLD analysis project Ga0182018, IMG submission 120490) | Permafrost microbial communities from Stordalen Mire, Sweden - 812P2M metaG | ecosystem: Environmental > Terrestrial > Soil > Wetlands > Permafrost | place: Sweden: Stordalen | collected... | reverse complement strand
TAGCGTGGCGATGCCGCGCATCAAGTCCGCAAACAAATGGTTGGTCACAGGAACAACGGGGAGCGGGCGATTGTCTTAAGTTAGAGACATCACGCGAAGTCTTATTGTCCGGCGGCATTGGCAGTTATTCTCTTGAGAGGTCATGACCATTTTGATGCGAGGCAAAGACTCTTTGTTGAGAACGGTGGGATTCGTGGCCCTTGTCGCGGAGTGTGCACTGGGTCAGGCGAGCGTGCCTCCGCCACAGAGCCTCAATGCCACGGCCCAGTTGCCAGCGTTTGAAGTGGCGTCGATCAGGCCGAGTAAGTCCGACAGCACCCTGCTCAATTTCATGATCTCTCCCACGAGATTCAGAGTGGAGAACGGCACGGTCACCGCACTGATCCGGTTTGCTTACAACATCAAGTCGGACGACCAGCTTCCCAAAGAACCTGGCTGGATTGGGACGGAGCGCTTCGACATCGACGCCGAGGTCGCGGATTCGCAAGTGGAAGCAATGAAGACCATGATTCCCGATATGAGGTTCGAACAATATCGAATGATGATGCAATCGCTGCTTGCAGATCGATTCAAGCTTCAAAGCAGCCAGCAGATGAAGGAGCTTCCGGTCTTTGCATTGGTGGTGGCAAAGAGTGGTCCAAAGTTGACGCGGGTGGATGTTTCGCTGGAGCCACAGATGCAGCACATGCCGACTCTGAGTGGGGGATCGAGAGGTGCACTGGCGGCGCGCGCAGTGTCGATGGCGCTGTTTACAAATTGGTTGTCGGGAAGAGACGACATCGGTGGGCGTGTGGTGGTCGACGAGACCGGGCTGGCGGGAAGTTATGACTTTACTTTGAACTGGACGCTGGATTCGACTCGCGCAGCGATGTCGAGCGCGAACAGTGCGAGCCAGGGGCCGGGCACCAGCGCGACACAGGAGTCCGCGGGGCCTTCGATCTTGACGGCAATTCAGGAGCAGCTTGGGTTGAAACTGGAATCGACGAAAGCCAAGGTGGAGGCCCTTGTGATCAATCATGTTGAATGGCCTTCAGAAAACTGAATTCAAGTTGGAGTCACGGGATGGCGCGGCGCTTTGCCACAATCTTGCTCTTGTGTGTTCTGGTGAGCCTCTGCGCTTCCCGCATGGCCACGGCTTCGGAGTATCACGGGCAAGTTACGTTCGGCGGGTTACCAGTACCTGGGGCAACAGTGACCGCGACGCAAGGAGAGAAGAAAGTGAGCATCGTGACTGATCAAGGTGGCCTCTACGATTTTCCGGACCTGGCGGATGGGCCGTGGAAGATCAAAATCGAGATGCAGTGCTTCACGACGATCGAGGCAGATGTAACGGTCGCACCGCAGACGGCCCCGGGCAAGTGGGAGTTGACATTGCTGCCGGTGGATCAACTGATGGCGCGCACCAAGTTGACGCAAGCTCCGCCGAGTCTGCCACCGACCTTGATACCGCCGGCGCCGGCGAAGAAGGCTGATGGATCCCCCGCCACGGCTGGGCCTGAAATTCCAAAACCGACAGAGGAACAGAGCCAGCAGTCCTCTGACGGCTTTCTGGTCAATGGCAGCGTGAACAATGCGGCGACCAGCCAATACTCGCTTGACCAGGCTTTCGGGAATAGAAGGCCGAACAGCAAGAGTCTCTATACCGGCGGGTTTGCCGCGATTCTCAACAACTCCGCTCTCGATGCGCGCCCGTATTCGTTGAGCGGATTCGACACGCCCAAGGCGATGTACGACCGCATCACGGGGATCGTTTCGTTCGGCGGTCCGATAAAGATTCCGCACGTGCTGCCGCGCGGACCGAACTTTTTTGTTGGCTACCAGTGGACGCGCGACCACACCGCGGCGATTGTGTCAGGGATTGTGCCCACGGGCGCAGAGCGCGCTGGGAATCTGGCAGGGCTGTTGAATGCGCTTGGCCAGCCGGTGACGGTCTACAATCCCGCGACGGGGTTGCCGTTTGTGAGCAACACGTTTCCGGTGAGCACGCGGGCACAGGCGCTGCTGGCGCTCTACCCGATGCCGAATATCACCGGGGCCCCGGACTACAACTACCAGGTGCCGGTGCTGAACAGCAGCCACCAGGACATGTTTCAAACGCACATGGACAAGACGATCGGCCGCAAAGACCAACTCTCAGGGAGCTTCAACCTGCAGAGCATACGAGCGGGCAACGAGAACTTGTTCGGTTTTGTGGATACAACCGATACGCTGGGCATGAATACAACCGTGAACTGGTTGCACCGATTCAACCAACACTTGTTTCTGAATACCAGCTATAAGTTCAGCCGACTGAGCACGCGGATCGTGCCTGAGTTTGAGAATCATGAAAATGTTGCGGGAGACGCGGGCATCAGCGGCGACTACCAGGACCCGGCCGACTGGGGTCCACCGGCGCTCGACTTTTCAAGCGGCATTGCCGGACTGAGTGATGCCAACAGCTCCTTCAATCGCAATCGGACCGATGCATTTTCAGGGTCCGCCGCCATCTATCGCGGTCATCACAACATCACGATCGGCGGCGATTTCCGTGAGCAGCAATATAACGACTTCTTTGAGCAGAACCCGCGAGGAACTTTTACATTTACGGGCGCGGCCACGGCGGGACCTGCGGGCAGCACGGCGACAAGCGGGTCAGACCTCGCCGACTTTTTGCTGGGAGTGCCGGATACGAGTGCAATTGCTTATGGAAACGCCGACAAGTATTTTCGCGAGCCCGTGAGCGACGCTTACGCGACCGATGACTGGCGCGTCCTGTCGGTGCTGACTATCAACGCAGGGATGCGTTGGGAGTTTGGTGCACCAATGACAGAGCTTCATGGACGGCTGGTGAATCTCGACATCGCGCCGAACTTTACCGCAACTGCGCCGGTTGTGGGCAGCGATCCTGTGGGCCCCGTGACCGGCACGCACTATCCCAGCTCCCTGATACGGCCGGACTGGCTCGGGCTGGAGCCGCGCATCGGGATTTCATGGCGACCCATTCCCGCTTCAACTGTGGTGGTGCGAGCGGGGTATGGCATCTATGACGACACGTCGGTCTACCTGGCGCCAGCGCTGCAACTTGCTCAGCAGGCGCCGCTCTCGACCAGCCTCTTGGCGCAGAACAGCGCTGCATGTCCGCTTACGCTGGCGAATGGATTCAACTCCTGTTCCGCTTCGAATCCCGATAATTTCGCCGTAGATCCGAATTTTCGCGTGGGATATCTACAGACGTGGAATCTTGCCGTGCAACGGGACCTGCCGTGGGCAATGCAGATGACCGCGACATACCTTGGTTCCAAAGGGACACATGGCGTGCAGGAGTTTCTGCCCAATACCTATCCAATCGGTGCGGTCAGCCCTTGTCCCAGTTGCCCAGTGGACTTTGAGTATCGAACTTCTGGCGGTGACTCGACGCGCGAGTCCGGCCAATTACAACTGCGACGAAGACTGCGCAACGGCTTTACGGCATCGCTGCTTTACACGTATTCGAAGTCGATTGACGACGACGCCTCATTAGGTGGGCAGGGACATGTGGCTGCTGGTGCGAGCGATTCACCTCCTGCGGCGACGGCCATTGCGCAAAACTGGCTCAACCTGAAGGCGGAGCGATCTCTTTCCACGTTTGACCAGCGCAACCTGATCAATGTGCTGGCTCAATACACGAGTGGCCAGGGACTGCGCGGTGGAGACTTGATGAAAGGATGGGCGGGGAGACTGATCAAGGAGTGGACCATCCTGACGCAGATAACATTCGGGACCGGCATGCCTGAAACTCCCAGTTACCCGGCTGCAGTTCAAGGCACCGGATTTACGGGCACGATTCGACCGACACTGACGGGTGCGCCGATCTATTCCGGTGCGGGGAACGTGCATTTGAATGCGGCGGCATACACCGCGCCGCTCACTGGGCAATGGGGAACCGCGGGCAGAGACTCGATTACGGGGCCCGGCCAGTTCACGCTCGATACTTCGCTGGAGAGGACGTTTCGGCCCAACACGAAGATCTACCTGATCGCACGGGTAGACGCGACCAACCTGTTAAACCACGGCGTTTTCACAGGGTGGATTACCACCGTCAACAGCACACAGTTTGGATTGCCCGCTGCCGCGAATCCCATGCGCAGTTTGCAGACAACGATCAGGCTGAGGTTCTGAGATGCGCAACCTAACCAGCCTCGCCGTAATCTTTATCGCCGCCGCTCTCGCCGGCGCGCAACAGATCGGGCAGAACAAGCCCGCGGGCACAGGGGATAACTTTACCCTCTCAGTAAAGGTGCAGCTGGTGGTGGAAGCGGTAGTGGTGAAAGACAAGGATGGGAAGCCAGTTCAGGGGCTTACCGCCAAGGACTTTGCGCTGACCGAAGACGGTGTGCCTCAGTCGATCAGTTTCTGCGAGCACCAGGCGCTGTCAGCCCTTGCGGCGCCCCTGCCCGTCGCAAAACCAGACAGCGAAGACATCAAGGTCTACAAAAAGCTGGCGCGTACACAGCTTGCAACTGAAACCGTGGAGAACGGACGCTACAAGAATCACAGGCTGCTCGCACTTTACTTTGACATGTCGGCGATGTACCCGGCGGACCAGCTTCGCGCACTTTCAGCTGCGCAGAAGTTTATTCGAACGCAGTTGACCACTGTGGACATGGTTTCGATTCTTCGCTACCAGGGCGGGGCCGTGGATATTCTGCAGGACTTCACCGCTGATAGAAACAAACTGCTCAGCATTCTTGAAACGATGATCGTGGGCGAGAACCCGGATTCCGCGGAGAGTGTGGACGACGCCAGCAGCGCGGACACGGGAGCGGCCTTTGGCCAGGACGACAGCGAGTTCAACGTGTTCAATACCGATCGCCAGCTCTCTGCGTTGCAGACCGCAGCCAAGATGCTCGGCCAATTGAACGAGAAAAAATCGCTGGTTTACTTTGCCAGTGGGCTGCGATTGAATGGCATTGATAACCAGGCCCAGTTACACGCCACAGTGGATGCGGCTATCAAGGCTGGAGTGTCCTTCTGGCCTATCGATGCGCGCGGCCTGGTGGCACAAGCTCCGCTCGGCGACGCTACGCAAGGCTCGCCGGGAAACTCCGGCATGTACACAGGCGGAGCTGCGCTTGCCAACACAAATAACTTTCAGCAGTCGCAGGACACGCTGTTCGCGCTGGCGGGAGACACCGGCGGCAAAGCGCTGCTGGACAACAACGACCTGACGCGCGGACTTGTGAATGCCCAGGAGTCAATCTCCGATTACTACATGATTGGTTATTACGCCACGAATATGGCCAAGAACGGACACTTCAGGCGTATCAAGGTTTCGCTCACAAAAGACGCTACGGCCAAGCTCGATTACCGCCAGGGCTACTTTGCCGACAAGGAGTTCAGCAAGTTTACTTCAGTGGACAAAGAGCGTCAGCTTGAAGATGCGCTCATGCTTGAGGATCCGGTGACTGAGCTTTCCATCGCCATGGAGATCGATCACTTCCAACTGAACCGCGCGGAATATTTCGTTCCCATCGTGGTGAAGATTCCGGGCCGCGAGCTCGCGCTTGCGAAACGCGGTGGAGCGGAGCACACGCTCATTGATTTTGTGGGAGAGATCAAAGACCTGGTCGGCGGCTCAACGGTCAGCAATGTTCGCGATAACGTGAACATCAAACTCTCTGACGCAACAGCGGCTGAATTGGCGAAGCGACCCATCGAGTACGACACCGGTTTTACTCTCTTGCCGGGCAAATACATGATCAAGTTTTTGGCGCGCGACGACGAAACGGGCAGGATCGGCACGTATCAAACCAACTTTGTCATCCCCAACCTGAACAAGGAAGAAAAGCATATTCCCATCAGTTCAGTTGTGCTGAGCAGCCAGCGGGTTGATCTGAAAGAGGCACTTTTCGACGCTGCCAAGGCGAAGGACATGGCGAAGGAAGCCGCGGTCAACCCGCTCGTCCAGGATGGGAAGAAGCTGGTTCCCAGCGTGACGCGCGTCTTCAGCACAACCCGAGAGCTGTTCGTGTACTTCCAGGCTTACAAGCCCCCGGAACCGGAAAGCATGGTTGCCGGTGGGCCGGTGTTCGCCTTCGTGAGTCTTTATCTAGGCGGAAACAAGGTTTTCGAAACGCCGCCAACAGCGATGGCCCCTAACGCAGCGAGCCGGCTGGGAACCATGCCGATGAGCTTCAACCTTGGCGTCAATAGTCTTCCGCCGGGAGAGTACGACTGCCAGGTGACCGTGCTCGATCCTGAAACGGGGAAGGCCACTTTCTGGCGAGCGCCGATTCTGCTGGTGCCGTAAGAGGATTGGGCGGAACTCCATTGAACAACCGCACGCAGGGGAGCAGGCCGGCTGAGGCCGCGTCCTGGGTGAAATCTGGGTCAGCAATTCCAGAGCGCTCAGGGAAAGAACTTCTAAAATATTGATTCCAACGCGTGAAATGGTGGCGGAGGGCAGGATCGAACTGCCGACCTACGGGTTATGAATCCGTCGCTCTAACCATCTGAGCTACTCCGCCGGGGGGGCGCCAGGAAGGCGTGGGCAAAAAGGCCAACTGGGACGGGACGGACGCGAATCCGTGCAGACGACCCACTGTTGATGATACGGGTGGGTGGTTTAGAGGTCAAACTGCGCGGGTGCGACTTTTGGGTTGGAAAGCGGCGCAGATGAGGGGTGAGCGTCTGCTGCTGTAAACTCGCCTGCATGAGTACGTTGCGAATCGCCGGCGTGATTCCGGCGCGGCTGGGTTCGACACGCTTAAGCCGCAAGGTGCTGCGCGTGATTGCGGGGCGGCCCATGGTGGAGTGGGTGTGGCGCGCGGCCATTGCCAGCGGGCTGATGGACCCAGTGGTTGTGGCTACGGACTCACAGGAAGTGGCGTCAGTCTGCAGGGAGCGAGAAATTCCTTTTCTCATGTCGTCAACGGATTGCCCAAGCGGGTCCGACAGGGTCCGCGAAGTGGCACGGCAGATCGACGCCGATATCTACGTGAACATCCAGGGCGACGAACCAACACTGACGGGGGAGTTCTTTGAGCCGCTGCTGGCGCTGTTTGCGCGGGCTGAAGTCGAAGTTGCAACTCTTGCCGTTCCTTGCGCTGCCGAGGAAATTGAGGACCCAAATGCGGTGAAGGTGGTGACGGCGCTGGATGGGCGGGCTCTCTACTTTTCGCGAGCGGCGATCCCGTTTGATCGGGACGGTGTTGGGTTGGTTGGGTTCAAGAAGCACCTGGGAATTTATGCGTATCGGAAGGCGGCGCTGGAGCGGTTTGCGGCGCTGGAGCCTTCTCCACTGGAACGGATAGAGCGGCTGGAGCAACTGCGGCTGCTGGAAAACGGGATCGGGCTGTATGTGGCAGAGGCTCCAGGGGACACGATTGGGGTGGATACCGAGGCTGATTTGGTGCGGGCGGAGAAAGTGTTACAGGCTAAGAGCTAGCTTTCAGCTTCTAGCGTCTGGCCCGTACTGAGCAGGTTCAGACTCTTCATGTCCCACGACTCAACGGCGAAACCGGGAACCGCTTGTATCGCGAGCGCGTCGAGAATCTGAATTGCGCGCAAGAACCGGATAGCGTGGTGCGTGGGTGTTCGGCGACGATGGATTCCATGATGAACAGCACTCAAATGACAAGGGGATCTCAAGCATCGAACGGGCGAGGCTCTGCTGAGCGTGTTGCGATCGATCCTGAGCTTGCGTGGATGCAGGTCCTCGCACGCGATCCTGCGGCGGGATTGTTGTATGCGGTGACGACGACTGGCGTTTTCTGCAGGCCGAGTTGCACGAGCCGGCGGCCATTGCGGGACAACGTGCGCTTCTTCCGGCTAGCGTCAGAGGCGCAGGCCGCCGGGTTTCGCGCGTGTAAGCGGTGCAAGCCTTCGGCTGCTGCGGTGGGCAACCCTCTGGATAAAACCCGTGCTCATATTGAGGCACATCTTGATCGCGCGATGCCGCTGAAGGAGTTGGGGCGTGTGGCAGGGCTGAGCCCATTCACGGTGCAGCGGATGTTCAAGCAAGAGCTCGGTGTGAGCCCGCTGCAATATCAACGGGCGCTGCGAGCGGGACGGCTGCGTGACGCGCTGAAGCAAGGAGAAAACGTGACCGACGCGATTTATGAGGCAGGATTCGGTTCGTCGAGCCGGGGCTATGAGGGTGCGGGCCTTGGCATGACTCCAGGGCGGTTTGCCCAGGGCGGGAAGGATGAGCGGATCGGGTACGCTTGCGCGCGCTCTCCATTCGGATGGGTGGTTGTCGGGGCAACGGGCCGCGGGTTGTGTTGGCTTGCGCTGGCAGTGACCTCGGCCGAAGCGGAGGCAAGCCTGCGGTCGGAGTTTCCCTTGGCAACGGTGAGGCGTGATCCGAGTCTGAAAGGGTTGGTTGATGCGGCGGTCCGGCAGGTGGTACAGGATGAGCCGGGGTCGCAGATGAAGTTGGCGTTGGACCTGCGCGGGACGGCATTTCAATTGCGGGTGTGGCAGGCGCTGCGCACTATTCCGCGCGGAGAGACGCGGAGTTACAGCCAGCTTGCGCGGGAATTAGGCGATCCGAAAGCTACGAGGGCTGTGGCCCGGGCGTGCGCGACCAATCGCGTGGCGCTGGTGGTTCCTTGTCACCGCGTGGTGGGGGCGAGCGGGTCGCTGACTGGGTATCGCTGGGGTGTGGAACGGAAGCGGCAGCTGCTGGAAGCCGAGGGTGCGCGGAGTTAATTGAGTTTGGTAGTTTCCAACCCTTGCCACAAAGACGTGGTGCCCCATTTGGAGATGGCCCGGTCGCTGGGAGGTTAGAGGCGAGCGCCGCCCGATGCCTGGATGGTTTGCCCGGTGAGCCAGTAAGAATCGTCCGAGGCCAGAAAGGCGGCGACCCCGGCGATATCTTTTGGCTGGCCGATGCGGCCAAGCGGAGTCTCGGCTTCAGTTTTCTTTTGGAAATCACTGCCGATGAATCCCGCCGCGTGAATACCTTCTGTCTCGACCATGCCGGGATTCAATGAGTTCACACGAATCTTTCTGGGGCCCAGCTCCTTGGAGAGCGCGAGAGTCAAAGAGTCCACCGCGCCTTTGGTGGCACTGTAGACGGAGCCGGCGCTGACGCCATTGGCTGCGACCGATCCAATGTTGATGATGCTGCCGCCCTGGGGCTGGAAGTGGCGCAGCGCGGCCTGGGTGGTGAGGATGAGGCCGAGCACGTTCAGGTTGAACTGTTTGTGAAAGTGCTCCGGTGTGACGGCTTCGACAGGGCCGAACTCATAGATGCCGGCGTTGTTGACGAGGGTATCAATCGGTCCCAACTCGCGCGCCACCGTCTCGATCAACGGGCCGATGGAGTCAGGATCAGTGAGGTTTGCCTGGATAGCAATCGCTTTGCCGCCATTCGCCTTGATTTCTGCGACTACTTTTTCAGCGGCGCCCTTGCTCCCGGAGTAGTTGACTGCAACTGCGGCGCCATTCGATGCCAATGCGCGGGCGATTGCGGCGCCGATGCCCTTGGATGCGCCGGTGACCAGCGCGACTTTTCCTTTTAGATTGCTCATTTTGATCCTCCATTCGGGGATGTCATTGTTTCGATATTTCGACAACTATCGAACTGATGAATGGGCAGAGAAATGGATTCAGTAGATTCTGACGAAAGGTTTCTGCGCGAGGTTTTGCTACTTTGCCGAAGTTGCTGCGCCGAGGGAGGCAAGGCTGCCGAGCAGGGACGACCAGACGTCACGGCGTAGGCTGAGATGAATGAACTTGCCGGTCCGCTCGACGTGGATGAGCCCTGCGGCTTCGAGTTCCTTGATGTGGTGGGAGAGAGTGGCGGGGGAGATGGCAAGCGCAGCGCGAGCTTCGGCGCAACCCAGGGGACATGTGGAGCAGGCGATGCGTTCAAGGAGTTGAAGGCGATTGGGGTCGGCCAGAGCTTTCAGAATCGATGTGCGGCGGGCGCGGGAGAGGCGGGTTGTTCTTGCGGGTTGGCTTGCTTCAAGTGGTGGTTTCTTCAAGGCGTTCATGAGATGTCCGTGATCCATTTCCGTGTGATTCTATTTTGCAACGAAGATTCCTGCAGAGTGTCAGCTTGCCAGAGTGCTCCAACTCGTAGTCGAAGCCAAACTTCCCATAAGGCCATGGTACAAGCCATACCGGTATGCCAGTCTCCTGGCGAATTGCGTGTAAATGATCGCGGTGGAAGAAATCTCAACCGCGAGCGTTTGCCTGTGATTCATCCTCCCCTGCGTGTTCCACGTCCTGCTACTCGGGCTTGTTGGCGACGGCGAGCAGGGTTTGGAACTGGGGAGTTTCGGGCTCTTTGTGGACCACCGAGGTCTGCACCTTCTTGAAGCCTGCTTTTTCAAGCATGGCTTCGAGCTCGGACTCACTGAATCCGAGCCATTCGTCGGCGTAGAGTTCACGGGCTTCTTCAAATCGATGCTTGACCAGGTCGAGGATGACAATGCGCCCCCCGGGCCGCAGGATGCGGCCCGCCTCCTGCAGGGCACGTTCCGGGTGCAGCGCGTGATGCAGGGATTGGGAGAAGAAAACCAAATCAACATGGGCGTCGTCGATGGGCACCTCCTCCATATCGCCAAGCCTGTATTCGACGTTCTTGACTCCATGGCGGAGGGCTTGCTCGCGGCTGACCTCGATCATTTTTGCCGAGGTGTCGACCGCGATGACTTTCTTTGCGCGCTGGGCGAGCAGCAAAGCAAATGCTCCCTCGCCTGCGCCAAGGTCAGCGATGATCATGGGCGGCATCAGGCGGAGCAGGGCTTCGGCAACGCCTTTCCAGGATTGCCCGGGAACATAGTCCTTACCAAGGCGTCCCGCTACGCTATCAAAGAAGCTGCGCATCTTGTCCTGGCGCTTCTTGACAACCTGACGCATCGCTGTGCGATCCGTGCCGGCCTCAGGGATTTCGTTTTGTGCCTGGTCGAGCAGGCCAGCCAGGTTTCCGTCGGGAATGATGAGCCGATAGAGGCTGCTCTTGCCGGTCCGTCGATCCTCAACCAGGCCGGCCTGTTTCAACTGGGAAAGATGGGTAGAGATGGTGCTCTGTCCCATGACCAGGATCTCCTGCAATTCAGCGACAGAAAGCTCTTCGCCACGCAATAACAGCAGGATGCGCAGGCGATTCGGGTCGGCGACGACACGTAGAATTTTTACGATTGACGGCATAGGCGACTTTCTGATACATATCAACATATCACGATTTGACGATATAAGGAGAATTTGAATGGCTAGCTCAACCCTCGAAATCGCAGAACTGGCATACAAAGTGGCAGACATGTCGCTGGCAGACTGGGGCCGGAAGGAAATTGCAATCGCCGAGCATGAGATGCCGGGATTGGTGTCGATCCGGAACAAGTATGCGGCGGCAAAGCCGCTGGCTGGCGTCCGGGTCACCGGTTCGCTGCACATGACCATTCAGACAGCGGTGCTGATTGAGACGCTGGTGAGCCTGGGCGCGGACGTTCGCTGGGCGAGCTGCAACATTTTTTCAACGCAGGATCATGCGGCGGCGGCAATCGCGGCGTCGGGAGTTCCGGTGTTTGCGTGGAAGGGCGAGTCGCTTGAGGAGTACTGGTGGTGCACGTATCAAGCGCTCAATCACAAGGCCGGGCTTGGGCCGGAACTGGTGGTGGACGACGGTGGCGATGTGACGTTGCTGATCCACAAAGGTTTTGAACTGGAAAATGGTGACAAGTGGGTTGACGGGCCTTCAGGAAGCCACGAAGAAAAGGTGATCAAGGACCTGCTGAAGAAGGTGTATGCGGAAGATCCGACACACTGGCATCGCGTGGTAAAGGATTGGCGCGGCGTTTCAGAAGAGACCACCACCGGCGTTCACCGGCTCTACAAGATGATGGAGCAGGGCAAGCTGCTGGTGCCGGCAATTAATGTGAACGACTCGGTGACCAAGAGCAAGTTCGACAACTTGTATGGATGCCGGGAATCGCTGGCGGACGGGATCAAGCGGGCGACGGACGTGATGGTCGCGGGCAAGGTGGCGGTGATCTGCGGGTATGGCGATGTAGGCAAGGGATGCGCGCACTCGCTTCGCGGCATGGGCGCTCGTTGCATCGTGACTGAGGTGGATCCGATCAACGCTCTGCAGGCAGCGATGGAAGGCTTTGAAGTTACGACTGTTGAAGACACGCTGGGCCGCGGCGACATCTACGTCACCTGCACCGGCAACACCGACATCATCACGCTGGAGCAGATGAAGGGCATGAAGGACCAGGCGATCGTCTGCAACATTGGGCACTTCGATAATGAGATCCAGATGGATCGGCTGAACGAGGAGCCGGGTGTGACCAAGCTGAACATCAAGCCGCAGGTGGATTGCTACACCTTCCCGGACGGGCACGGCATCTTTGTTCTGGCGGAAGGGCGGCTGGTGAACCTGGGCTGCGCCACGGGTCATCCGAGCTTTGTGATGAGCAACAGCTTTGCCAACCAGACGCTGGCGCAACTGGACCTGTGGGAGAAGAAGGACACCTACAAGATCGGCGTCTACGTGCTGCCGAAGAGGCTGGACGAGGAAGTGGCGCGCCTGCACCTGGAGAAGATCGGAGTCAAACTAACCACGTTGACGCCGAAGCAGGCAGACTATCTGGGCGTGCCGGTGGAAGGGCCTTACAAGGCGGACAACTATAGGTATTGAAGGCAATGCTTGGTGGTTAGTGATTAGTGGTTAGTCGTCCTTTTGCGGATTCCCAGACTTCAGGGTTGAGGGCTGGGATTCTGCATCTGCGGCCTAAGAATCAGAAGAACAAAGCGCTTCTTCCGCTAGCGATGGAAAAGCCGGTAGTAGATATTCCAGGCGGTGCTGTGCAACAGGCGCTGCTGCTCGGCTTTGAGGGCTGTGTAGGAACGCTGCACGTAATCGTCGAACCCGGGTGGGAAGTCGATGAGAGAGCGGCGCTCACTAAAATCTCCCTTAGCCCACTTCGCCAGGACAGCTTTGTATCCCACGACGTGGGTAACAAACTCCAGCAGACACTGTGGCATCTCCTGCGCGACGATCAGATAAGCCTTCTCAATAATGATCTTTTCCCGAATATTGTTCAGGGGCATAAAGATCGTATTCAGCCATAAGATCCAGTCCTTCAACTCCTCTTCAGTGACGATGATGTTCTTCTCTTTGCCTTGCTTCTTGAGCATGGACTGATAGGCAATGTGGCCGGCTTGCGAGGCAACATACAGAGGGCCGCAAAACTCATTGAGGCGCTTGTCGACGAGGCGAAGCTTGTCTGCGCGCTGGGCCATCATGCGTGTGCTGAGGAACGTTACCAGGTAGCCGGCGAATGCAAGAACCACCGTGAGGACCGCGGCGCCTTGCAGAGAGTTGGGAGCGAAGAAGTTGGACATGTCCATTGCGCGTCTTTCCTCGCGAATGAGTATACGCGGGAAAATGATTGCCGCACTGTGATCGCGGCACTTCCAAGTGAGTGTTGTTCCGGATCGCTACTTGGAATGTGGGACGGGCGTCGGTTTGGCCTTTTCGAAAATCACACGGATCTCGAAGAGCTTGGGCCATAGCTTGCCGGTGACGAAGAGGCGGTCGTGCACACCATCGTAGGCAATGCCGTTTAAGACGGCTTCGGCGTTGGTGCGCTCGGTCTGGGGCAGGAGGCCGGTAAGGTCGATGAAGGCGAGCACCGTGCCGCTGGCGGGGGCGATGCGAGCGATGCGATCCGAGTGCCAGACGTTGGCGTAGATTTCGCCGTGAACAAATTCGAGCTCGTTCAATTGCGTAACGGGCTTTCCATGGTCCTTGACAGTGACGCGGCGTACGACCTTGAACGTTGTTGGATCGAGGAAGCGAAGAGTCGCTGTCCCATCGCTGAGGATGAGGTTCTTGTCGTTGGAAGTCAGCCCCCAGCCTTCACCTTCATAGGGAAGAGTGCGCAGGAAATGGAAGGTGGCGCGGTCATAGACGAGGGCAATGTGGTTTTGCCACGTGAGCTGAATCAGAGTGCTGCCCCAGGGCGCAAGCCCTTCGGCGAAGTATTTGGAAGGCACGTCCTTGAGTTGCAGGATGCGGCCGGTCTCGAGGTCTTCCATGCGCAGCGAGGATTGGCCATTGAGGCCGGTGCTTTCGTAGAGATGTCCGTCGAGATAGAAGAGGCCTTGAGTGTAGGCTTGCCGATCGTGCGGGTAGGTATGAACGACCTGGTAGGTGTCGGCTGCGATGGCGGGCGGAAGCAGTCCGGCGCAAAGGGACACGAGGGCGAGTGTGCGAAGCAAGCGAGAAAAAGTCATCGTGTGTTTGATGCTCTAATTCACGTCGTTGGCAGTGAAGACATCGACGGGAGGATTGCTGGTGAGCTGGCTATCGAGAATGAGCACAGTGCGGACTTCGCCACCGGTGAGACTGATTGGTTGAGAGGTATAGCTGGGCTTGATGACACCGGTCGGTGTGATGACCAGGGCGGCGGTCTCGGAGATGATGTTGATGTAGGTGGGAGTGCCTCCAACCGGCAGTGCAGTAATCAGGGGAATGGCGTTGGCGATGGTCGTTCCGCCGGGGATCATGTAGACGTCAACCGGCCCGGTATTGATGGCCTGGTTAAGAAAGCGGTAGGCGGAATGGCCAGTGGCCGCGGCAACCTGCTGGTCCTGGAGCACTCCGAGTGCGAAGCCATTGGGTGCGGCCGGATTGTCGGTTAGAAAGACGGAACTCTGGCTGCCGGCGGCGAGCGGAACATCGCTGATCTGGGCCAGCAAGCCGCCGGTGGCCTGGCTTACGGTGACCAAGGCGGCGGTGGTGGCGGGAACAGCACCATAGGCCGAGATGGTCCCCTGCGCTATGTTGCCGGCAATCTGTGTGCCTTCTGCCGCGACATTCACGGCAGGGGCAGCGTACGAAGCATCAATGACGCGGATCAGCGCTGGCTGCTTGTACGTGGGGACGTTCTCACAGGCGGTGAGGAACAGCGCAAATGCCAGCGCGGCGACAGTGGCCGCGAACAGGCGGGGCATGGTCAACCGCGATGCGCCGTTCGTCCTGACACCGTATCTAGAGCTATAGCAGCTTGTCTTCATCGCGCATTCTTATCAAGTGCGGGAAACGCCTTGCACCCATAGTACAGGGGAGGGAAGGGATGTGTTCACGGTTTTTCAGCGGGGCTGGAGGCCCGGGAGCGGAGCATCAGAGCGAGGATCTGCAAGAGAGGGTTCTGCAGGTTCAGAGCCCGCCATGGAAGCGGCCAAAGCTGCGGGCGAGCATGATCGATACGAACAGAAGCCCAGCGCCGAGAGTGAGGACATGAGCAGTGTTGAGCAGGCTGAAGCTGCCGACGCGGCAAACGAGGAGGTAGGCGACGGCAAGGTTGAAAAAGCCCCATGCGACGTTGATTGTCGAGGAAGACAGACCTTGCCCAGGGGGTTTTGCGAAAGGGCTCTGGAACGGTCTGCCCGAGATTCCGTTGGTTACATGGGGTACGGCGTTGGCGAGGAATGCGCCGGCGAAGAAGTACGAAACGTAGTGGTACCAGGTCATGTTTGCTCCGTAGTGGTTGCCGGCGCTGCCTAAGGTATTCTAGCTTGCGCCCAGGTAGATGAAGCGGGCGAGGAAAAGGACGGCGAGGGTGTAGAGAAGCCAGTCCTGACGGCGAAACTTGCCGGTAGCGATGTTGAGGATGGCCCAGGAGATGATGCCGAAGCCAAGGCCGTTGGCGATGGAGTAGGTGAGCGGAATAAGGATCAAGGTCAGGAATGACGGGACGGCGACGAGCGGGTCAGTCCAGCGAATCTCCGTGATGGTTGCCAGCATGAGCGAGCCCACAAGGATGAGCGCAGGGGCGGTGGCGGCGGAGGGAACGATGCCGACAAAAGGAGCTGCGCCGATGGCTCCGAGGAAAAGCAAGCCGGTCACGATGGCAGTGACGCCGCTGCGGCCTCCGGCGGCGACTCCGGCTGTGGATTCGACGTAGCTCGTCACGGTGGAGGTTCCCGTCAACGAGCCAAAGATGGTGGCGGTTGCGTCGGCGAAGAGAATTCGATCGAGGCGAGGAATTGAATGGTCGGCGGCGATGAGCCCGGCCCGCTTGGTGACTGCGACGAGAGTTCCGAGGTTGTCAAAGAGATCGACAAAGAAGAAGACAAAGACGATTTCAAGCAGGCCCTTGTTGAAGGCGCCGCGAATGTCGAGCTTGAAGGCGGTGGCGGCGAGCGCCTGAAAGCCCCCGACAGCGGGGGTCCAATGCACGAGACCGAGTGCCCAGGCGACGCCAGTGACGGTGAGGACGCCGATAAGGATGGAGCCGCGAACTTTTTTCACTTCGAGAGCGACCATGAGAATAAGGCCGAAGAATGCGAGCGCTGGTGTGGGGTTGCGGATGTTGCCCAGGCCGACGAGGGTCGCCGGGTCGCCAACCACCAATCCTGCGTTGCGAAAGCCAATGAATGCGATAAAAAGGCCGATGCCGCTGGCGACGGCGGCGTAAAGCTCATGAGGGATGGAGCGAAGGATCATCTGGCGAATGCCGGCGGCGGTAAGGGCGAGGAAGATGACCCCGGAAAGAAAGACAGCGCCGAGGGCCGTTTGCCAGGGGATGTGCATCTTGAGGCAGACGGTATAGGTAAAGTAGGCGTTGAGCCCCATGCCGGGGGCGAGCGCGATGGGATAGCGGGCGACGATGCCCATGAGGATGGAGCCGAAGGCTGCGGAGAGGCAGGTTGCAGCGGTCACGGCGGCCAGGGGCAATCCTGCAGCCGACAAGATGGATGGATTGACCAGGACGATATACGCCATGGTCAGGAAGGTTGTGACACCGGCGAGGACCTCAGTCCGCCAGTTGGTTCCCAGGCGGGCAAACTCAAAGTATGTTTCCAGGTATTTGCGCATAGGCGGGTGCTTTTAGAAGAGCACACAGTTGCGGGAACGCAAAGTGATTTCCACCTTTGGCGGGCCAGATGCAACTGCAAGGCGCATCGTTGCGGTTCCTCCGCAGCCGGTGTGGGAAAACCAATCTCACAACCTGAGAGACTATAAGGGCATCCATTGAGGCAAGGAGATCTTCATATGCCCCTGATCACGACAAAGGACGGAACCGAGATTTATTACAAGGACTGGGGCACAGGTCAGCCTGTCGTCTTCAGCCATGGCTGGCCACTGAACGCGGACGCGTTCGAGGACCAGATGGTGTTTCTGGCTTCGCACGGCTTTCGAACGATTGCGCATGACCGGCGCGGTCACGGACGTTCAAGCCAGCCCTGGAATGGAAACGACATGGACAGCTACGCCGACGATCTTGCGGAATTGACCGGAGCGCTAGATCTGAAGGCCGCGGTCCATGTGGGTCACTCGACCGGTGGGGGCGAGGTTGCGCGATACATTGGGCGGCACGGGACGGGACGCGTGGCCAAGGCGGTGCTGATTGGGGCGGTTCCTCCGCAGATGCTGAAGACCGCGAGCAATCCGGGCGGATTGCCGATGGATGTTTTCGACGGGATTCGAGCTGGGGTCCTGGCGGACCGATCATCGTTCTTCAAGGACCTGAGCGGGCCGTTCTACGGAGCGAACCGGCCGGGGTCAAAGAATCTGCAAGGATTCCGGGACTCGTTCTGGCTGCAAGGAATGCAGGCGGGATTCAAGAACGTGCTGGACTGCATCAAGGCATTCTCGGAGACGGACTTTACTGAAGACCTGAAGAAGATCGATGTGCCGACGCTGATTCTGCACGGCGACGATGACCAGATCGTGCCCATCAACGATTCCGCTCTGCTGTCGGCGGCGCTGGTGAAGGGATCCACGCTGAAGGTGATTCCGGGTGCGCCGCACGGCATGTACTCTACGCTCAAGGACGAGGTGAATGCGGAGTTGCTGGAATTCATCCGGGGATAGATGACGCTTAGGCGAGGAGCTTGGCAGCGTCTTTGGCGAAGTAGGTGACGGCGAAGTCTGCGCCTGCACGGCGGATGCCTAAAAGCGACTCGAGAATCGCGCGATCGCGTTCAAGCCAGCCCTTCGCAAAGGCGGCCTGGAGCATGGAGTACTCGCCAGAGACCTGGTACGCGCCAATGGGAACGCCGACCCTGTCGCGGGCCGCGCGGATCACATCGAGGTAGGGCATAGCCGGCTTCATGAGGATCATGTCGGCGCCTTCGCCAAGATCAAGATCAATCTCGTGCATGGCCTCGCGGGAGTTTGCGCCGTCCATCTGGTAGGTTTTGCGGTCGCCGAACTGAGGGGCGGAGTCAGCGGCTTCGCGGAAGGGTCCGTAGAACGCGGACGCAAATTTCGATGCGTAGCTGAGAATGGGCATGTCGGCGCAGGCTTCGGCATCAAGCGCGGTGCGGATGGCGGCGACCCGGCCGTCCATCATGTCACTGGGGGCGACGACGTCGGCTCCGGCTTTGGCAAGGCTGACAGCGGCGCGCGCGAGCAGGTTGAGCGAAGAATCGTTTTCGACCTCGAATCCATCGCGCGTCTCATGAACGATGCCGCAATGACCGTGGCTGGTGTATTCGCACAGGCAGACGTCGGCGATGAGGACAAGGCTTTTGGCCGCCGCCGACTGCTTGAGAGCGCGGAGGCCCTGCTGGACTATTCCGTTGTGGTCATAGGCGCCGGTGGCCTGCTCGTCTTTGGTTTCAGGCAGACCGAAAAGAAGTAGCCCTCCGATGCCCAGTCGTGCAGCTTCCTCCGCTTCGCGCACGGTTTCGTCAACGGAGAGATTGAACACGCCGGGCATGGAATTGACTTCGCGGCGAACGCCCTGGCCGGGGCAGATGAACAAGGGGTAGATCAGATCGCCAGGCTCAAGGGTGGTTTCGTGGACGAGAGCCCGGAGAGAGTCGGTGCGGCGCAGGCGACGCATCCTGGTTTGCGGGAAACTCATGGGCTTGATTGTAGATGAAGCAGCTCCCAGCTTCTAGCTTCTCGCTCCGAGTTGCGGGGGACGCTAAAGGCTGGAAGCGGGGCTGCTATTGCAACTGCTCATAGAGCGTTGTGTTCCGGTAACCCAGCAGGACGACCAGGCTCCAGATGCCGAGAGCGGTTCCGATCGGGAACTTCAACAGGCTCAGAAAAGCGGCAACGATGGCAACTATGCGGCCCCACTGGGTGCGCTCAAGCAAACCCCATGCGGCCACCAAAGCGAGGCCTGAGCGCACGATGAGAACGCTCCAGCCAAACCCGATGATCATCGGCCCGAAGAATTCGGGGCCAGGGCCATTCGACCAGGGCCCGTGTCCCCAGTCGCCGAAGTGGTTGGAAAAAAATGCATGTGCAAACGTCAGGCCCGCCACTCCAACGAGAAATGAGAAGGCCGCATAGATAAACCAGACGGTGCTCAGCGCCTTCACCTTGCCGGCGTAGCTCTGGATCTCAAACTGGATGCCGGGAATCGGGGGAACCGCCGCGGCTACTACCGGGCGGCCGCACTGGGGGCAGAAGGTTTGCCCAGCCCCTAAAGCTTGACCACATCCGCTGCAAAACATGGGACCTCCTTACGGGTCGTACTGAAGATTACTACGCACGCTGGGGGAGACGGGTTCCAGGAAAAGCTTCTAGGCTCTAGCTTCGAGCCAGCAGCTAGCGGCTAGAAGCTGCCGGGCGCTTTTCCCAGCGTTCTTCGTGACGGTCGTCGTGGAGGACGAGGCCGGTGGCGCGGCCCTGGGGATCATGCTCGAAGACGAGGCGCGAAATGCTTGAGCCGTTGGGATAAAAGAAGATGAAAGGCGACTCGGGGGCGATCTCGTTGATGTCACCTACGCGGTTCTTCTCGTAGAGCAAGTCGCCCTGGCGGAAGATCGTGACCTCCGTATGGCCGTTCTTGTCGCGGTATTCTCCCACCAGAGCGTCGAGTTGCCCAGCAGGCAGTTTGATCACGGGCGGGTGAAGTGGAATCTGGAGGCGCTCTGCGTACGGCGCCGACTCGGGGCCAGAGGCACGGTGCGCAAGGAGCCAACGAGGTAACTCGGGCTCGTTGTAGGCGCGGGTCCAGCAATCATGTTTGAGGCCCTGGTACAGCCAAAGGCGCACGTGTCCGCCAGCGGCTTTGAACGCTTCATACATGAGCTCGCTCTCGCGCGGCGCGACCACGTTATCGTCTGTTCCATGAAAGAGCCAGACAGGAGTGCGTCCGAGGGCGTGTGCATAATCCGCTGGCAGAGTGGCAACATCTTGCCAACGCTCAGGAGCATAGCTCCAGAAAACGCCGCTTGAAGAGATGGCGATGGAGGCCCAGCGCCTGGGGTGGAGGCGGGCCAGTTCCCATGCTCCGTAGCCGCCGAGCGAGATCCCGGAGAGATAGGTGCGTTCTGGGTCGCCATGGAACTCAGCCGCATCCTGGTCGAGGGCGGCCATGGCCATGGTCAGCATGTCGGGGTCGGTCCAGTAAGCGGGAAGCGGGCATTGCGGCATGACAATTACGAATGGCCAGCGCTCGGGGTGATCGCGCACCGCCTGGGGCAGGCCGATCTGAGTCTGCCACATGCCCTCGGAGCCGCGCTCCCCGCGACCGTGGAGGAAGAGAATGATCGGCCACAGCTTGTGGTCGTCGCGCCGCCACTCTTCCGGTAGGTAGACCTGGAATCGGTAGGTGACACCATGCGACTCAATCTTGCGGTTCAGAAACCCAGTTTCCTGCGGAGGCTCCGGAGTGGCGGGGCGAGCCGCGCCCGCCACGCCGTGCTGGATCGGACTCACTGACGCGGCCTGCGGCGATAAGACCCAGGCTAGGGCCAGGCATACGGCAACGGATCGATTCAGACTGAACATGGCGGAATCCAGAAACAACTATACCCGGCTAGCGCAATGGTCCGCGTGCATGGGGGAGGGAAAAGAACCTGATGAGTGACGAAAACTGCGAAAGCAAAGGGCGTTCTTAGGCCATGACTCTTAGGGTGTTTCCCTTTGGTTTTCTTGAGGGTTTTCTTATGTCATGCCTGCAACAATTAGAGTGATATGAAGTACGCACTCATGACCACACTGGAAACCGGAGACACGCTGGACCACTATCGCCTGGACGCGACTGTCGCGCACAGCGGTATGTCTACGCTTTTCAAAGCCACTGATCTCAGAGATGGCAGGCAGGTCGCCATCAAGGTGCCCCACGCAGAGATGGAGGCTGATTTGGTCCTGGTGGAACGATTCAAGCGGGAGCAGGAGATTGGTCAGGAGCTGGATCACCCTGGGGTGGTGAAGACCTACGACGGCGAGGATCGCAGCCGGGTCTACATGGTAATTGAATGGGTCGAGGGGCGGCTGCTGCGTTCGATCCTGAATGAAGAGCGCCGTCTGCCAATCGATCGTGCGGTCAAGCTGACACTGGGGATCTGCGACGCCCTGGATTACATGCATGCACACGGCGTGGTTCATCGCGACCTGAAACCGGAAAACATCATGGTTGATGATGAGGACCGCATCAAGCTCATCGACTTTGGGATTGCGATGAAGGAGGACGCCAGGCGCCTGACTTATGTGACGATGACCCCGGCGCTTGGCACTCCGGACTATATTTCACCGGAGCAGGTTAAAGGGCAGCGCGGAGATCAGCGCAGCGACATTTATGCGCTGGGCGTGATGCTCTACGAGATGCTTACCGGGGAGACACCTTATTGCGGATCAAATCCACTGGCAGTCATGAACGAGAGATTGCTGCACGATCCCAAGCCCGCCCGGAAACTGAGGCCGGAGATTTCACCGGAACTGCAGGAAATTCTGAGCCGTGCACTGGTGCGTGAACCGCGGCGCCGCTACGCGACGGCAGCAGAGATGGCGTGGGAACTGGAGCACCAGGACCAGGTGGGCGTGGAAGACGGAGTTCGGCGGCCCGTTTCACGCGGAATGCGGATACCCGGCGGGCGGAAGGCGCTGCTGGTTGCCGGGTTGTTGTTGGTGCCGGTTGTGGTGTTTGTCGTGATGCTGATGCTGGCGAAAAAGTAGGGCGTCTGGTCTGCAGATTGGTTAGGCTCTCAGGCTGGAACCCGTTTGAGGAACTCTCTCGCGCTGCGGAACCAGGGGCGCTCCCGGCGGCGCAGATAGCCGGGCATCGTAGGCTCCTTATCCAGAACTTTCTGTGCCCATTTGCGGGCTTCAGCGTTGCGTCCCTCCGACGCCAGCAATTCTGCGAAATTCAAATACGTCTCCGACAACGTGGACAGGATGAGGGCCCGTGTGAACAGGGCTTCGGCCTTTTCCCTTTGTCCAGTGAGGGCGTAGGCGTGGGCCAACATGCCCGCGGCGCGATGGAAATCGTAGTCCGATTCCTTGGCGACGGTCCGTTCCAGGTCTGGAATCGCGGCAGCGGCATCTCCCAATAACAGCGCGCACAGGCCGCGCCGGTAAAAGGTATCCAGGGTATCGGCACGAGCGCCAATAGCTTTGTCGAATGCGGCTCGTGCCATCTGGAGGCTGCCGTCATCCATATAAAGATTGCCGAGCTCCTCGTAATTTCCGGCGGAGGGATTGTCGCGGATGGCAACTTCGAGCTGGTTGATGCGCTTGCGGCGGGGAAAGACTTTGAACGACTGGCGCGCGAGCCCAATGTCGGGCAGCGCCTCGACGCAGAGGTAGATCAACGCACCGACCGGACCCAGAAACAGGATGATGAAGATCCAATACATATCCGGACGGCGCCGGATGAAGTGGAGGATCGCCACTGCCTGGAGGATGATGCCCCAGGGGTAAAAGAGATGGCTGATGATTCCCATGTGGTGTTTGCCCTTGGGACAGATTACAGAACAAATCCCAATTTAGCGGTAAGAGTCGTCACGGTGAATGACGAATTCTGGGTAGGCGCCACCGCCGAGCTCGTGCAGGTCCATGCCGATGCGCTCGCCGTCAGCGTCTACGCGGAAGGGTACCCAGCGATTGAGAACCCAGAAAAGCAGATAGACGAGAGGCAGGATGAGGCCGAGGAGCGCGGCCACGCCCACAAGTTGGGCAATGAATTGACCTGGTTGTCCAGTGAAGATGCCCGCGGCAATGAGACCCCAGAGGCCGCCGACGGCGTGGACCGAAAGGGCGCCGGAGGGATCGTCGACGGAGACGGCCAGCTCAAGAACTTCAACAAGTAGTGGGGTGGCAATGCCGGCGACGAGGCCGACGAGGAGCGACTGAATGGGTGTGACTGTGGCCGCTGCGGCACTAGAGGCAACGAGTCCGGTGAGCCATCCGTTCGCGCAGAGGCTGGCGTCAGGCTTGCCGAATCGAATGCGAGTGACGACAAAGGTGGCAGCGACGGCTGTTGAGGCGGAGAGGATTGTATTGAGGGCGGTGACAGGAAGCATGGCCAGAGGCGCATGGATCCAGAGGATTGCACCGGCCAGGTTGAAAGCCAACCAGCCAACGAGCGCGAGCAGGCAACCGAAGAGGACGTAGACGGCGTTGTGGCCGGGCATGGCTGTAGAAAAGCCTTCCTTGGGAAACTTGCCCCTTCGGGAACCGGCAATCCATGCAATGGCGAGAGCACTGAGGCCGCCGAGAACATGAACTGAGGCGGCACCGCCGGGATCGAGAAAGCCGGCGCCGAGGGAGAAGTTGACGCCCAATTGGCTGAGCCATCCGCCGGTCCAGGTCCAATGTGCGATGAGAGGAAAGGCGATGGCGGCAAGGACCGCGGTAATGGCCGCGCCTGCAGTAAGTTTGAGACGGTCTGCTCCCGAGCCCCAGGGGATGAGGGCGGCCAGAGCAACAGCCAGGAATTCAAAGATCAGGGCCAATTGCGATTCGAGCGGCGCGGAACCAAGGCCAATGAGGAGAAAGGGCCCGGCACCAATCCAGTTCCAGGGCTTGCCAGCGACTTGAAAAATGCGGCCGGCGCCTCCAGGTGTGCCCGGCAGGTTTCCTATCAAACTTGCGCCAACAAGGGCAAAGACGATTACGGCGACGGCCACGACGACGAGGCTGCCGAGCAGGGCCTGTGCGGCTGAACGTGAGCGGCCCAGTCCCGTGTTGATGAGGGCAACGCCGGCAATGGCCAGCGGAGCCAGAACCAGCAGAACAAGGCAGAGCGCAAACGTGGATTCAGAAAGTCCGGAAGCGACGGGTACAAGAGGGGTCATTGCAGGCTTTCTCCGCGCGCTTCCATATGGCCGCGAACGGCAACGACCAGTCCCAGGGCCTCAACAAGCAGCCCGCAGCCCACGAATGCCCCGCGCGATGCTGGTGCGGGAAAAAGCACGAGCGCGGCAATCGCGAGAAAGAATCCGGCTGGCATCACCAGCAATCCGGCGTATTTCATGATCTTTCCTTCTTCCGGGCTAGATTCGATAGAGGGGTGCAATCCGGACTCTGGACAGTTTGATGAGGGTCCGCAATCGATTCTGTTTGTGACTGAGAGCAGTCGTTTACAACTTCCTTACGAATATTAACGCATCAGGTTGTCGGCTCAGGCTCCTTATGATTTCCTTTTGAGCGGCGGTCAATAATGACTTATGTACAACCGTCTCGATCGAGCCCAAAGGGTTCTTCCGGTGATTCTAGGTGCGGCGACTCTTGCAGATGTCTCGGTACTTTTTGTGTGGGATGCCTTTCCGGCAATGTTTCCTGCGGGTAGTCATGATTTTCTTGCGGCGTCCTCACTGGCGTTGATCGCGGTGGCTTACCTCATGTACCAGGTGGCGCACCGGCCCGCCCGCGGGGAGTTTTTCAAGGCAACGATGCTGGCGATTGCCTTTCTGTTCTGGGCAGCGAATCAGCTCTGGCCGAATCTGCGCCAGGCGACGCTTCTGAATGACTTTGCGATCGCGCTGTTTGTGCTGGATGTGTTTCTGGTCATGGTTGGTTGGCCGTCAACTTTGCCGGACCAGTCCTTTGCTGAGACCCTTACCGAGTCGATGGCGCAGAGGAAGATCTGCAATTGCTCTTGTTGTTGTGGAGTGTCCAAGACGGTCCACCCCTAGTGGCCGGATGTGGATTGGGCGTGTTAATTTGTTAGGTAAATCCCAGTCTCTGGTACGCGGTCATCCAGGGGTACGGGTTTGCTTTCTCCACTTTGCCCCTTATCACAAGCTGCTTTCTTTTCAGTGGATTACCATGCAGTTCCGCGGCGAAGTTTTTTTATGATTTTGCGAATCGAAGCGGGACGAAATGGCCTGCGGCTGCTATATTGAGCTTTCGGGGTTCTCCACCTCTCGGGTGAATCATGCCCAAGAACGGATTTTGTACACAACTTGTGTGATCGTCAGCACAGCGAGCGCACTTAAAACAAAAAAGTGAACTCTTCTTTGAATCTTGCTCAGGGAGAAGTTCAGTAGACAACGTGCGAGACGGGCAGCGAAGTCCGCACATCCATTCAGCCAAAAAAGAAGCAGGGAAAGCATTCATGGCGCAGATATTTGACCGCAGCTCCAATGCACTGGCTCGCGCGAGCCTGGTGTTGACGGGGCTGATCGTGATTGCCCTGGGGGTCACTCTGGACCAGTTGCAGCGCTCGCCCTGGGTGACGCGGCAAGGCCAGCGCCCAGACCAGCCGGTGCCATTCAGCCACAAGCATCACGTGCAGGGGCTGGGGCTGCAATGCCAGTACTGTCACGTCACGGTAGAGAAGTCGAGCTACGCCGGAATCCCTCCTACAAAGACCTGCATCAATTGCCACTCGCAAATCTGGACAAACGCGCAACTGCTCGAGCCGGTGCGGAGCAGCTGGGCCACGGGTCAGTCGCTGGTTTGGACCAAGGTTCACGACCTGCCTGATTTTGTTTACTTCAGCCACGAGATTCACGTGAACAAGGGGCTTGGTTGCTCAAGCTGCCACGGACGCGTGGACCAGATGCCGCTGATGTATGCGCAGAACACGCTGCAGATGGAGTGGTGTCTGGACTGCCACCGAAATCCGGCAAAGAATATCCGGCCGACTGGCGAGATCTACAACATGGCGTGGGAAAGCCCGGCGGAAGATCGGCCAGTGTGGTGTTCGGTGGGTGACGAAAAGAGCGGCCTGCCGACGGCGCAAAGCGTGAATTGCACAACAAAGGATCCGGCGACCATCCCAGCGGAAGTTGCTTCGCTGAACATGCCTTCGCTGTTGCGGACCGCGGCTTTGGTGAGCGATGCCGGCACGGGGGTGACAGCGCTGAATCAGTATCACGTCGAATATCAAAAGTTCACCAGCCAGGATGAGCTGGGGCATTTTCTGGTGGATCACTACAAGATTCGCACCCCGAAAGAATTGACAAGCTGCGAGGTCTGCCACCGATGAGCGGACGCATGAACGGAAACGACAAGAACGAACTGACGCCGATGACGCTGGCTGTCGTGCGGCAGGAGTTGAAGGCCGTGAAGGGCAAGCGATATTGGCGGTCGGTGGATGAACTGGCCGATACAGCTGAGTTTCAGGCTGCGGTGGAGAAGGAGTTCCCGGGCTCGGCGCAGGAGTGGGTCGATCCGGTTTCGCGGCGCGGGTTCATGAAGCTGATGGGTGCGTCAATGGCGCTGGCCGGACTGGCCGGATGCACGAAGCAGCCGGACGAACCCATCTATCCCTATGTGAAGGCGCCGGAAGATCTGATTCTGGGCAAGCCGATGTACTTTGCGACGGCGCATCCGTTTGTGACGGGTGCGGTGCCCCTGTTGGTCAAGAGTGACCAGTTCCGTCCGATCAAGGTAGATGGCAATCCGGAGCACGCCTATAACCAAGGTTCGTCCGATCCGTTTTCGCAAGGGACGCTGCTGGATCTCTACGATCCGGATCGTTCGCAACACGTGATTTATCGCGGCGAGAACCGGGAGTGGGCGGAGTTTGCTGAAGGGCTACGCATCAAGCTGGCGGAGAGCAAGGACGGGACGGGGATCTATTTCCTGAGTGCGACGATTACGTCGCCTACGCTGGCGCGGCAGTGGAAGGCAGTCCAGGCGGTGTATCCGAAGGCGACGCTGGTCCAGTACGACCCGACAGTTGCGGGAACTCCACTGTCAAGTGGGTTGAATGTGCAGTATTCGCTCGCTGATGCCGATGTTGTTGTTTCTCTCGATGCGGATTTTCTTTCCGGCGCATCCTACCCGGGATTCCATCAACTTGTCGGCGACTATGCCAAGCGGCGCAAGGATCCAGAGACGCTGAATCGGCTGTACTCGATTGAGTCGACGCCGACAACAACTGGACTGAAGGCCGAGCATCGGCTGGGGCTGCGGGCAAGCGAGATTCCAGCATTTGTCGCGGAGTTGGCAAAGGCTGTGGGTGTGGCGGGCATTGACGCTCCGTCCTATGCGTGGAACGACGAGCAGAAGAAATTCCTTGCCGCGCTGGCCAGGGACTTGAAGTCCCACGCGGGCAAGAGCGTGGTGATCCCAGGGCTGTATCAGGATTCATCTGTCGCAGTACTCGCACTGGCCATCAACGATGCGCTCGGCAACCTGGGCAAGACGGCTTTCGAGACAGATTCGGTAAATCCGATGCCTTCTGATCAGTCGGCGGATTTGCAGGCGCTGGTGGCCAATCTGAATGCGGGCAAGGTGGATTGGCTGGTGATTCTGAATGCCAATCCGATCTATTCCGCACCGGCGGACCTTAACTTTGCGGCGGCGTTCGACAAGGCAAAGACGGTGGCGCACCTGGGCTCGCATGTGGACGAGACGGGGAGCATTGCGCACTGGCACATTCCGGCAGCGCACTTCCTTGAGTCGTGGTCCGATGCGCGGGCTTATGACGGAACGGTTTCGATTGTGCAACCGATGATCGATCCGCTCTACGGCGGCAAGACGGCGCACGATGTGTTCCAAGTGTTGTTGAATGAGCCAGAGCTGAGCGCCTTTGAGGCAGTGCGTGAGACCTGGAAGCCGGCCATCAAGGGCGACTTTGAGATGGGCTGGCGCAAGGCGCTGCACGCCGGGTGGATTGACGATACGGCCTTTGAGAAGAATTCAAAGAGCAGTTCGAGCGTGGCCTTCAAGGGCAAGATTCCCACGCCGACGCCGAAGGATTCGCTCGAGATCATCTTCCGGCCCGATCCGAATGTGTATGACGGGCGTTGGTCGAATGTGGGCTGGCTGCAAGAGCTGCCCAAGCCGGTGACCAATCTGAGCTGGGACAATGCGGCCATCGTTTCGGGCGCAACGCTTACCAAGCTTAGCCTTGAAGAAGACGACATCGTCGAGCTGACGGTGGGCAATGGCAAGGTAAAGGCGCCGGTGATTGTCGCGCCGGGTCATCCGGATAACTCGGTGACAGTGCATTTGGGCTACGGTCGCGAGGCTGCAGGTCGCGTGGGCTCGGGTGCCGGGTTCAATGCGTACCTGATTCGGAATACGTGGGCTCCGTTTTACGCAACGGGGTCGATCAGAAAGATAGAGGGCAAGTGGGGCGTGGCAATCACGAAGAGCCACTTCCAGGATCACAGGCCTCCCCTTTTTGGCGGCCAGGGCAACGGCAACAATTCGCTTGAAGCCGATGAGGCAATCGGCGAGCGCGGCATCATTCGTTACGCGACGCTTGATGAGTACAAGGCGCATCCGGGGTTTGCAAACGAAGGGCCGGGGCACGAAAAGACCGACCGCGATAACTCGCTCTTCCCCAACTGGGAGTACAAGGACAATGCGTGGGGCATGTCGATCGACATGAACAGCTGCACGGGCTGCAACGCTTGCATTGTGAGCTGTTACGCGGAGAACAACATTGCGGTAGTTGGAAAGCAGCAAGTGCGCATCGGACGCAACATGCAGTGGCTGCGCATTGACACCTATTTTGAGGGTGATCTGGCCGCGCCGCGGGCACACTTCCAGCCGATGGCGTGCCAGCACTGCGAAAACGCGCCGTGTGAGCAGGTTTGCCCGGTGGGCGCAACAGTGCATACCCCCGAGGGGTTGAACACGATGGTGTACAACCGCTGCGTGGGCACACGCTATTGCTCCAACAACTGCCCGTACAAGGTGCGCCGCTTCAACTTCCTGCTCTTCTCCGATTACGAGACGGAGAGCCTCAAGCTGTCGCGGAATCCGGATGTTTCCGTGCGGTCGCGCGGCGTGATGGAGAAGTGCAGCTACTGCGTGCAGAGGATTTCGGCGGCGAAGATCGAGGCAGACAAGGAAAACCGCGCTGTTGCTGATGGCGAGATCGTGACCGCTTGTCAGCAGGCGTGCCCGGCTTCAGCAATTACCTTCGGCAACATCAACGACAAGCAGAGCCGAGTTGCAAAGTTGCAAGCGGACGAGCGCAGTTACCAGGTGCTTGCCGATCTGAATACGCGTCCGCGGACGAAGTACGTGGCCGCGGTGTTGAACTTGAACTCTGAACTCCAAGACGCGCCGGCGGAACATCTGCCGGCGAAGGGTTGAAGCCACGATGGCGACCAGCGACCTGATACCGAAAGATCCGAAACACGACACGGCGGGGATTGACCCGGCAACGGGAGAGTTTCGCGTGCTTGGGCAGGGCCAGACCTTCCTGTCGGTCACTGAAAAGATCACGCGGATCGTGCTGACTCCCACTACGCCGCTTGGCTGGTTTGCACTTTTCAGCGTGGCCGGCGCCGGGGCAACCGCTCTGCTGGTGGCAGTGACCTGGCTGTTCCTCGTAGGCACCGGCATCTGGGCTATCACGCAGCCGGTGGCCTGGGGATTCGCGATCATCAACTTTGTTTGGTGGATCGGCATCGGGCACGCCGGAACGCTGATCTCGGCGATTCTGCTGCTCTTTAAGCAGGGCTGGCGGAACTCGATCAGCCGCTTCGCCGAGGCCATGACGATATTTGCCGTTGTGTGCGCCGGCATGTTCCCGCTGATTCACGTAGGCCGCCCGTGGCTTGGATACTGGTTGTTTCCTTATCCCAACACCATGACGGTGTGGCCACAATTCCGGTCTCCGCTGCTGTGGGACGTCTTTGCGGTTTCGACATATGCCACCATCTCGGTGGTGTTCTGGTATGTCGGAATGGTGCCGGACTTTGGCACATTCCGCGACCGCTCGAAGTCAAAGCTCGGTCAGTATTTCTATGGCATGATGTCGCTCGGCTGGCGGGGATCGACGCGGCATTGGATGCGTTACGAGACTTCAGCGCTTCTCTTGTCCGGCCTGGCGACGCCTCTGGTGCTTTCAGTACACACGGTCATCAGCTTCGACTTCGCGGTGGCGGTTCTGCCTGGCTGGCATACAACCATCTTCCCGCCGTACTTTGTTGCCGGCGCCATTTATTCAGGATTTGCGATGGTGTTGACGCTAGCCATTCCGCTGCGCAAGTTCTATCACCTCGAGCACCTGGTTACCGAGCGCCATATCGACAATATGGGCAAGGTGATGCTGGCCACCGGGTTCATCGTGGCTTATGGGTACGGCATGGAAGTATTCATGGCCTGGTACTCGGCGTCGCACTGGGAAGCGTTCATGATGTGGAACCGCATGTTCGGGCCCATGGGGTGGTCGTACTGGGTTCTGGTAACGTGCAACCTTGCGATTCCTTTGACGACGCTGTGGTCGAGGAAGTTGCGGACTTCGATTCTGTATATGTTTTTCATTTCCATCGTGGTCAACACGGGAATGTGGTTTGAACGCTTCGTCATTGTCGTGACGAGCCTCTACCGCGACTTTCTCCCCTCGTCATGGGGAACCTACCGCGCCACGAAGTGGGATTACATGACCTTCGTGGGCACGCTGGGGCTGTTCACGGCGCTGTTCCTGCTCTTTGTGCGCTTCCTGCCCATGATTCCAATGAACGAGATCCGCATTTTGCTGCCGCAGGCAAAGATCAAGCCCAAAGCGGAAGCGGAGGCTGCTGACTAACTATGCCCCCACGCGAAGGAACCTACGGCCTGCTGGCCGAATTCGATACGCCGAGTGACCTGGTGAGGGCCGCTCAAAGGGCGCGCCAAGACGGTTGGCGGCGCATGGACTGCTACACGCCTTATCCAGTTGAGGAAGCGGCTGAGGCGATCGGCTTCCATCGCAACAATGTGCCCTTGCTGACGCTGATTGGCGGACTGATGGGCGCGGCGGCAATGTTCTTGATGGAGACTTGGATTTCAGTGTTGGCGTATCCATTGAATATCGGTGGGCGACCCACCTACTCATGGCCTGCGTTTATTGTGCCTGCGTACGAGTGGACCATTTTGTGGGCGGGGCTTTCGGCGGCCTTCGGCATGTTTGCGCTGAACGGGCTTCCGGCGCTTTATCATCCACTTTTCAACGCGCCGAACTTTCGCGATGGAGCGACGACGGATAAGTTCTTCCTCTGCCTCGAGGCGCTGGATCCGAAGTTTGATCTGGTAGAGACAAGGGCATATTTAACCAGTTTTCAGCCGGCTTCAGTGGTGGAGGTGGAGTACTGATGCAAGCGATCCGCCTCAAATCGAATTCATGGCTTCCCGCTCTTGCGATGGCAGCAGCTCTGTTGTTTCTTGCAGGCTGCAGGCAGGACATGCAGAACCAGCCGAAGCTGATTCCGCAGCGCGGCTCTGCGATGTTTGCCGATCATCGCGGGGCGCGGCCGCAAGTGGTCAATACCGTGGCGCGCGGGCAACTGCGCGAAGACAGCTACTTCTATACCGGAGTCGTTCAGGGTGCGAATGGCTATCGCGAAGAGAAGGACTTGATGCCGTTTCCGGTGACGCTCGCAGTGCTGCAGCGGGGCCAGGAACGATTCAACATCTATTGCACGCCATGCCACTCGAGGGTAGGGAACGGACTGGGCGCGATTGTGCAGCGAGGCTACAAGCCAGCCGCCAATTTCCACGACCAGGTGCGGCTGTCGCAGCCAATCTCGCATTACTTCTACGTGATGACGCACGGGTATGGTGCGATGCCTGACTACTCCGCACAACTGACGCCGGTGGATCGCTGGGCGGTTGCCGCATACATCCGGGCACTGCAGTTGAGCCAGGCGGCAACCGAGAGTGATATTCCGGCAGGTGTGAAGGTGAAGGATCTGAAGGACCTGGCCGCGGAACAGCATTTACCGGCAGGATTTGCCGAGCCGTGGGAATTGCCTTCAACAGCAATCCAGGCGTATCCGCATGATGCAGTGCAGGGCACACCGGCGATGGCTCCGGCCAATCCGGCGGACCCCGGGATCAAGATTCCTTTAAGCAAACCGGCCGAACCGGCCGCGAAGTAAGGACAGACGGAATGGCACACGAGACACACGCAAGAACGCTCCCCGCCGATCTCAGCGCGCCGGCCTTTGTCGATGGCTGGAAGACGAAGGCGCTGATGATCGCAGCAGTATTCTCTGTGATCGCGGCGGGACTGGCATTTGCGGACGGGTCCATTGATCACCTCCTGCGCGCGTGGCTGCTGGGGCTGATGCTGACCTTCGGTTGGGCTGTGGGCGGGTTGGCGCTGCTGATGGTGCAGTATGTGTCTGGCGGTAAGTGGGGCCTGCTGCTCAGGCGGCCTTTGGAGGCAATGAGCCGGACACTGCCCCTGGTGTTTGTCTACTGGCTTGTCATCGCGATCAACGTCAAGAAGCTTTACCTGTGGGCCAGCCCAGCGTTGGTAGACGACGGAGTGAGGCGCGGCCTGATCAGCCCGGACCAACTCGAGGTCATCGAGCACGCGATCGGATTCAAGCGGCCGATGCTGAATCCGAACATGTTTTGGCTGGTGGGCCTCTTCTGCTTTACGGTGTGGTTTCTCTACACGCGTAAGCTTTATCTGCTGGGATCGCAGCGCGATATGGATTCGGCTGCCAATACACCTTTCTGGATCAAACGGTTTGAAAACATCAGCGGTCCCGGAATTCTGGTGTACTCGCTCACGATGAGCGCTGCGGTCATCTATTGGGTCATGTCGCTGGATCCGACCTGGTACTCGTCGGTGTATGGGCTCCTTTTCCTGGTGGGCCAGGGTTACTCGGTGCTGGCACTCTCCATCATCATTTCCATTTCGCTTTCAAAGGCGGAGCCGTTCAAGACGATACTGCGGCAGACCGAGCAGCACGATCTTGGCAAGTTCACGTTTGCGTTTGTGATGTTGAATATCTACCTGGCATTCTCGCAGTTTCTGATCATCTGGTCGGGGAACTTGCCGGAAGAGATTCCCTGGTACCTGGACCGGATTCGCGGGCACTGGGGCATCATCATCACGCTGGACTTTATGTTCCATTGGTTGATTCCGTTCACGCTTCTGCTGTCTCGCGACATCAAGCGGAACAAGAGGCGGTTGGTGCGGGTTTGCCAGTGGATGGTGTTTGCCAAGGCATTCGATTTGTTCTGGCTGATTGAGCCGAATTTCAAAGATGCAGCAAGGAACCTCCACTTCAGCTGGGGAATTCTCGAGTATGTGGCCGTACCGGTAGCAATGGTTGCTTTCTGGGTTGCCTTCTTCTGTAACCGTTTGAAGACCCGGCCGCTGGTGCAGACCAACGATCCGCATGTTGCGGAGATTCTGGAGGCTGAACATGCCCACGCATAACGACGACAATTCAGGGCGCGGAATCTGGCAAGAGCCGGAGGACCATTCGCAGGAAGAGATCGACGTATCTGCGGGCTTTGAGAAGTCCGATGTGAAGGTGACGGGGATCGTGGTGTTCCTGACCGCCTTGGGTATCTTCGTTGTGGTGACGGCGGTGCTTTGCTACGGGATCGGCATGGTGATCAACGCCCAGATGAAGAAGGATGATGGGCCGGTCAACAAGTGGTCCAAGGCTGTGGATGTGCGTACTCTAGGCAGCCTCGCTTCCAGCCCTGAGTTGCAGAACAAGTTTGCTGCGATGACGCAGAATTTTCCTACTCCGCGACTGCAGACTGATGATGGCAACCAGGAGATCGCCGATCTGCACGCCAAGGAAGACCTGCTGCTGGAGCATTACAGCTGGGCAAACCAGTCGCAGGGTAAGGTGAGGATTCCGATCGAGCGAGCGATGGCCTTGATAGCGCAGAACGGGCTGCCCGTAGCGCCAGCAGTCACGGAAGCGCCGCTGATGGCCGGGGACAGTAGGCCGGTGGTTGCGGTACCTCTGACGAATGGGTTTGCGCGCACTGGGTACGAACACGATGTAGCTGGGGCACAGTCGCTTGAAGGCAAGCGCGAGGGACAACAGAAGTAATTGGTTGATAGCGATTCGCGTGTATTGAAGGGAAGCGGGAAAGATGCAAAGGGCAGGAACAATGCGAGGAAGTTGCCAGGGATCGATGAAGGCTGCGATGTTTGCTGGGGCCATCTGCGCGACTCTGCTGACGCCTGTGCTGGTGGCGCAGGTTTCATCCTACGGGGATAAGGAAACCGGCCCCGTGAATGACAAGCCGCCCGCAATCTTGCATGGAGTTGGAATCGCGCAGAACCTGAATCAGAAGCTTCCGCTGGACCTGACGTTTACCGATGACGCAGGCAAGCAGGTGGAACTGGCGAGTTACTTTGGCAAGCGGCCGGCAATTCTGGCGCTGGTTTACTACCAGTGCCCGATGCTGTGCTCTGAAGAGCTGAACGGGTTGACCGGCGCGCTGCAAATGGTGAATTTTGTTCCGGGCAGGGACTTCGATGTGATCGTGGTGAGCATCGACCCCTCTGAAGGTACTGATTTGGCCGCGGCCAAGAAGCGGAGTTATCTGCATCGCTACGGACATCCGGAGACGGCGGCGGGCTGGCATTTTCTGACTGGCACGCAGACGAACATCGACGCCTTGACCAAGGCAGTTGGATTTGGCTATGTGAAGATTCCCGGGCCGGACGGCAAGTTGACGCAGTTTGCGCACGCAAGTTCGATTCAGATTGTGACTCCAGAGGGCAAGCTGGCGCAGTACTACATGGGCGTGGAGTACTCGCCCAAGGATCTGCGACTGGGCCTGGTTGAGGCGTCGGCCAATCGCATCGGATCGCCGGTCGATAACATTTTGACTTACTGCTACCACTACGATCCCAAGACCAATAAGCATTCGCTGATTGTAGCCAGGGTGGTGCAGTTGGGCGGCCTTGTAACGCTGTGCAGCCTGGGTGGATTCATGCTGGTGATGTTCCGGCGTGATGCACGGCAGGAGCACGGCGGGACGGGGAATGGTCCTCTTGATACTGGAACGGGTAAGACCGGAACAACAGAGACAGGAACAAAGGTGAACGGATAACGGAATGAACCACATCAGCCCAACCCTATGGCAGTTTCTCGTCAAGTGGATGACGAGCTTCCCTCTGTTTCCGCCAGAGGCATCGAAGATTGCGCCGGAGATGGACGCACTGTTCTTTTTCATGGTGCTGGTGAGCGTGATCGGGTTGACCATCGTGGTCCTGCTGGTGACGAGTTTCTGCCTGCTGTACAGCAAGGAGCGCCATCCAGTGGCCGTGCAGGTGGAAGGCTCGACCCTGCTGGAGGCAACGTGGACCATCATTCCGCTCGGTCTCTTCCTGGTGATGTTTGTCTGGGGAGCGTTGATCTACTTCAGGGTTTACACACCGCCCGCAAACTCCATGAACATCTACGTAGTTGGCAAGCAGTGGATGTGGAAAGCCGAACATCCGGGCGGACAGCATGAGATCAATTCGCTGCATGTGCCGACGGGCCGGGCAATTCAGTTGACGCTGATCTCGCAGGATGTCTTCCATAGCTTTTCGATACCGGCGTTCCGTGTGAAGCGCGAGGCGATTCCGGGACGTTATACATCGGTGTGGTTTGAGCCAACTGTGCCCGGAACGTATCACCTGTTCTGCACCCAGTATTGCGGGACCAACCACTCGCAGATGATCGGCGAAGTGGTGGTGATGACGCCAGATGGTTACAAGAAGTGGCTGGATGAGTCGACCAGCGGCGCGTCACTGGCGCAAAATGGCGAGCGGTTGTTTGCGAGCCTGAGCTGTGCAGCCTGCCATAACGCAAGGCCGGATGCGCGCGGGCCTGCACTGGCCAACGTATACGGAGCCAAGCTGCCATTGGCCAGCGGGGGCACGGTGACCGCGGACGAAGCCTATCTGCGCGAATCGATTCTGAATCCGTCACAACACGTGACGCAGGGCTATGCGCCCATCATGCCGACTTATCAAGGCCAGATCAGCGAAGAGGGAGTGATCGCGCTGGTCGAGTACATCAAGAACCTCAACTCCGAATACCGCATTCAGCAGACGCTGAATACTACGGAACTGCTGCCGGGAAGCGAAGGCGCAGCAGGGCCTAAGTCTGCTGAGCAAGGGAAGGTGAAACAATGAGCGCCACAATCGTGAGTCTTCCCGACCAATCCACAGCCAGAATCCCGAAGGTGAACTTTATCACCAAAGAGAACGGATTGCTGAGCTGGCTGCTGACAGGCGACCACAAGCGGATCGCGATTCTCTACCTGATCTCGCTGTCATTCTTCTTCTTCATCGGCGGAGCCCTGGCGGGGTTGATCCGTCTGGAACTGCTCACGCCGCAAGCCGATCTGATGGCCACGGACACCTATAACAAGGTGTTCACGATGCACGGCGTGATCATGATCTTCTTCTTCCTGGTCCCTTCGGTGCCGGCGACGTTGGGCAATTTCCTGATTCCGCTTATGATCGGGGCCAAGGACCTGGCGCTGCCCAAGATCAACCTGCTGAGCTGGTATCTGTACATTGCGGGCGGCCTCCTGGCCATTTACACCATGGCAACAGGCGGCGTGGATACGGGCTGGACCTTTACAACACCGCTCTCAACGCACTACGTCAACACCAACGTACTGACCACCGGGTTGGCAGTCTTTATCGCCGGCTTCAGTTCGATTTTTACCGGACTGAACTTTCTTGTGACCATTCACAAGATGCGTTGCCCGGGGATGACCTGGTTCAAGCTACCCCTGTTTGTATGGGCGCATTATGCGGCCAGCATTCTGATGGTACTGGGCACGCCTGTGGTGGCCATCGCGATTGTCCTGGTTGCGTTGGAGCGCACGATTGGGATTGGAGTTTTTGACCCGACCAAGGGCGGCGATCCGATTCTCTTTCAGCATCTGTTCTGGTTCTACTCGCATCCGGCTGTGTACATCATGATTCTTCCCGGCATGGGCGTGATCTCCGAGACGATTTCGACATTCAGCAGAAAGCGCGTGTTCGGATACACCGCGGTGGCGTTCTCATCTGTGGCGATCGCCGTATTCGGATTCTTTGTCTGGGCGCACCACATGTTCATCATGGGCATCTCGAATTATGCCGTTCTGGTGTTCAGCCTGCTCACGATGCTGGTGGCGGTGCCCTCGGCGATCAAGATTTTCAACTGGACTTTCACGCTGTACAAGGGCTCGATCACTTTTGAGACGCCGATGCTGTACACATTTGGCTTCATGGGCCTGTTTACGATCGGCGGGCTGACGGGTGTGTTCCTGGGAACTTCAGGCACCGACATTCACCTGACAGAGACCTACTTTATCGTCGCGCACTTCCACTTTGTGATGGTTGGCGGGATGCTGATGGCGTTTCTGGCGGGCATCCACTTCTGGTGGCCGAAGATGACGGGACGCATGTATCCGGAAAAGATTTCGCAGCTGGCGGCCGTGATTACGTTCATCGGTTTCAACTTCACCTTCTTCCCGCAGTTCATCCTGGGCACACTGGGCATGCCACGCCGGTATGCGTCGTATCCGCCGGAGTTCCAGGTCTTGAACGTGTTCTCAACCGCGGGTGCGACCATTCTGGGCGTGGGCTACCTGCTGCCGGTACTGTACCTGACATGGTCGCTGAAGTATGGCGCGATTGCAGGGAATAATCCGTGGCAGGCAACAGGCCTGGAGTGGCAGACGCAGTCTCCGCCGCTGACCGAGAACTTTACATCGACGCCCATCATGGACCACGAAGCCTACGACTACGATTGGCTGGATAAGCAGAAAGAAAAAGAGGTGACGACCAGTGTCGGATAGTCCTGTGATCGCGCATGGCGCCTCTGAAGTAGAACATCACGAGCACCCTGCCTATTTGCGTCACCACTTCGAATCCGTCGAGCAGCAGGCGGACACGACGAACTTCGCCATGTGGCTATTCCTGCTGACGGAAGTGATGTTTTTCGGCGGGTTGTTTACGGCCTACCTGATCTATCGCAATTGGTACTACCCCGCATTTGTGGCGGCGTCGCACCAGCTGAACATTTTTTGGGGCACGGCAAACACAGCAGTGCTGATTTCGTCGAGCTTTACCATGGCCATGGGCGTGTGGTGCGCGGAGACCAGGCGCAAAGGCGGACTGGTTCTGTGCCTAGTGCTCACCTTCCTTCTGGGACTGGTCTTCCTGGGCATCAAGAGCATCGAGTATTCAGAGAAGATTGAGAAGCACCACGTTCCGGGATTCCATTACAGTTTGAAGTCGTTTCTCGATCCTGACTCAGACGAAGCGGCAAAGGCGGCGGGCGACAAGCCGCTGCCGCTGGATGTGGCGCGGCACACCGAGGTCTATTTTTCCCTCTACTTCGCCATGACCGGCATGCACGCTTTGCACATGATCATCGGCATCGCGATTCTCGGATTCATGATCTTCCGTGCGCGAGCCGGGGCTTACACCGCGGGGCATGTGACGTTTGTTGAAAACTTCGGGTTGTACTGGCACTTTGTCGACATCATCTGGATATTCCTGTTCCCGCTGCTCTACCTGATCAGCAGACACGCCAACTAAAGGACAAACGGCATGAGCGAGCAAAAACAGCAACTGGCGCACCATGAGCCAAAGCACGGCGAACACCAGCATCACGTTACCCCTCCCGGCGTATACGTGGCCATATTCATTACGCTGTTAGTGTTTACGGCGCTCACTGTGGGGGCGTCCTACGTCGAGATGGGGGTGTGGAACCCGGTGATCGCTCTCGCTATCGGAGTCATCAAGGCAACCCTGGTGGTGCTGTTCTTTATGGGAGTCAAGTACAGCTCGAAACTGACCATGCTGACGGTGGGCGCCGGGATCTTTACATTTCTGACGCTGATCAGCATGACACTGGCGGACTACATCAGCCGGGCGTGGGGGCTCTGGTAGAGAGCAGTGGCCAGTGGCCGGCATGTCGTGCCGTATTAAAAAAGGGCTGCCCGATGAGGCGGCCCTTTTTCGTTTGTGCGCCCGGCAGGGCGCACTCACTTGGGGGTGGAAGTCCCCTACACACCCGGCAAGGGGAAGTGTTAGCTGAACGGCAAGGGTGTCCGTCGCGAGGCGGAATCTGGAGGAAGCTGTAG
>Ga0182018_10000805_pt1 | contig 38936 bp, 45 predicted proteins | sample 812P2MmetaG_FD_120490 | JGI IMG/M metagenome (GOLD analysis project Ga0182018, IMG submission 120490) | Permafrost microbial communities from Stordalen Mire, Sweden - 812P2M metaG | ecosystem: Environmental > Terrestrial > Soil > Wetlands > Permafrost | place: Sweden: Stordalen | collected... | reverse complement strand
AGGCCAATTCGGCGAGCGCTGCTTTGAGGGTATCTTGCGCTCGGCCAGGTAGCTGCGACATCTGTTCGTGGAACACGCCTGCGGCGGCCATACCGCCACCCGCGCCGACGTGGCCGATACTGGTCAGGGCGCTAAGAATGCCGAAAATTTCTTCTTCGCTGGGCTCACCGGTGAAAGGCCGGCCGGAACCAAATCCTCCTTGGCCTCCCAGCCCTGGGGGCGCTGTGCCGGAGGCCGAGAAAAACGGCGCCGGGGAATTTGCGCCGGGACCCGCGACGAAAGTACCGCTGCCAACCACGGCGGGATCTGTCGCGATTCTGTCGTTTTCAGTGCCGTAATAGAAGCCGCCGCCGTTGCCACTACCACCGCTGGCGTTTCCTGTCGTCGTTCCCCCGCCACTTCCGCTAGCGCTTCCGTCACCGTACCCCGGGCCGTTTCCCGAACCTCCCCTTCCGCTACCGAGTGCCGCACGGCTTGTCACGCCTTGCGCCGCCGCAATCATCTCCAGCAGCTTCTGCGGATCGTTCAACCATTGTTTGAATTGATCCTGATCGTCGCCCAGCGTCGAGACCGCCAGTTGCGCCGCCATGCTGGCATCCCGGAAACGCGAATCGGTGGCGACGAAACATATCTCATTTATGCGGACGCCCTGGGCCCCCACCAATGCAGCCTTCAGTTGTTCCGCGAGTTCCGCGGGTTTGGCCTTGCCCGTGGGAAAGGCGCGCGCAAAACGGCCCAATTCTTCTTCGGTGATCGACGGAAAGAATTGCACGCTGGCGAGGCCAGCGGCCGAAAGCAGCTGTGCGAATTGTTTTTCTGCCGGAGCGCCTTCGAGAGGCACGCCATCGAGGAGGAGTTGATCGCCAGTGGCGCCAAGCAGCAGGCCACCTTCGGTGCCGGCGGGAATCGCAGTGCGCAGCTCGGACCAGGCAACGCCAAGCAGTTCGAGGGTGCGACTGTGGTCGTAGCCGTACAAGCGGGCAAACTTCAGAAGAATGTTCAGACTTCGTACGAAAGCCCGGCCCGCGGTCGTTTTTGGATCCGCTAGCTTCATTCCCCTCCGTCACCTTCTGGGACTATCGCACTAGTACCGTAGAAGCAGCGACCGATCGCGGCAATGGTACATAGGTTCCATTCACCACGATCATCGCGCGCCGAAAGGCCGGGCGCGTTACCTGCCCGACCGGACGGGTACCTCAAACGGAAAGAACAACAGGGAGGGGACGGCGGCACGATTTGCGCCGCGATCATCTTCGTCAACAATTTACGACAACAGCCTCGCCACCACATCGCTCGAACGACTTACGGTTCTCAAGATCCAGCTTGTAAACGACTAGCTTCTCATCATGGCGACGCGCCCGCGCCGACGCGTGCGGTTCGATACTTGTGCCGCCATGGGCAAGCCACCTAACTCCATCAGCAGCTTTCGCAACTTCGCACGCTCGTCCAGATCCATCTCGACAAATTCGAACGCCATCGCTTGCGGCCGCGCCCCGCGCACTACGGCTTGAGCCTTGATGTGGCGCACACCGTATGAGAGTTTTAACGTTAAGAGCGAGCCGGGCGCCAAGTGGCGATCGCCGGCGCCGATACCGCCGCCTAAATTGAGTTCGGGTATGACCAAACGAATGTTGTCCCGCAGATTGCTGGTGTTGGCGGAAACGTTGCGCGAGAGCTTGAGCCGCGCGTAACGCCGCTGACGAATCACCGAGGCGTTTGGATCGGGGTCGGTAGGCTCCAAGGTCAAATCTCTGCGGTCGAATCCGCTGGGCGTGAGCTTCTGGAGCGCCATGGTGGCGTCAACACGCATTAACGCCTGCGCTGCGGAAATTCGGAGTTCCTCGGGATAGCTCCAGCGCCAGAGCTGCCTTGCTTCCATCAGTCGCTGGAACAGCGGCGCCGCTGCAGCGGCTCGCAAGCGCCCCAACGCTTCAACGGCCTTCACCCTGGTGAACCCCGGCGTGGACTCGTCTTCGGCAAGTTCAAGCAGCTTCGGGATACAGTCCGGAAGGCCGCTCATTCCCATCTCGTCGATGGCTAGCGGGCGAATCATCATATCGAGAGAATCGTAGAGAGCGACCAGAAGTTGCACGCGGTGCTCGACTGGAGCCGACGAGAGCTGGCGGACGGTGCGGTCGTGCGCGGTGCGCGGCCATTGCGACAATCGCACCGGAAGAATCTTCGCAACGGCGTCCGGAGCAAGCTGCGTCAGCAGCCCTACGGTTTCCGCAGCCTCGGAAGCAGGCGCGGTTTGCAGCGTTTCCAGCAGGCGACTGGTGGCTTCTTCGCCAAGAGATCGCACGATTTCGCCGAGAAGCTCGCAATCTTCGCGGAAACCACAATGTCCGAAGCGATTGGTCACGTAGTGCAACGTCGCCTTCGGCATCAACGCCAGGATCTCCACCATGCCGTCTGCAATGTGACCGCTCCGCAGCGCTTCCTCAACAAATTCCGGCATGCGCTCTTCCGCTCCGATGCGCGGCCGCAGACTTTGCGTAGATCCCGGACGCATTGCCTCGACGCTATCCAAGGAGGCCAGCGCTTGCTGCATTGCCGGATAGCATCGTTTGGAGGCCGCTTCCTGGCTGAGTCTGACAAACGCCGCGCTGATCAAGGTCTGCAATTCGGGTTCGCGTTCGATGGCGAGCTGGTTACCAAGGCGGCGAATGCCGTCCATCAACGCACTGCCGTCGCCGCTGCCATAGAGCTCCGCCAAGTCGGACAGGCCGATCGCCGTGGTGCGGCGCGCCTCGGGATTTTCCAGGCCAACGCACGCGGCATACTTCATTAAAATTTCATTTACGGTCTTGAGCTCGCCGCGGCGCAGCATGTCCTCCAGATACGCGCGGACGTTGCGAGGAGGGACGCACCAAGCCTCGTCGGAAATGAGCACTTCCTTCTTGTTTTCGTCGGGAACTTGTTCCCAGAATTCCTGATCAAGCAGCTCGGTGTAGGATTGCACCTGGAGTCCCGCATTCGCCATCATCTCTTCCTGCGTGCCCAGGATCTTGCGCAGACCTTCGATCTCGGCGTTCATGCGGTCCAGCAATTGTTTTACCGCGTTGACGCGCAGCTCGCCACGCTCATAGCTGTCGAGCGCAAATCGTATCGCCACGTGCTCCGCGAGCTTCAGGAGCATCGGCTTATCTGCTTTTTCGGTGGGCGCCTGTGCCGCTAATCCAGCGAGTGCCTGCTGCAAGGTGACTTGCGCGCGCACGGGCATGGCGCTGAGCCGCGCCTGGAAATTCGGAACTTCGCTGCGTGCTTCGGGATCTTTGCGCGATTTGCCGAGCTGCGCGAACAGCGCGAGCATCTGCCGGACGTCGTCTTCGGCAACCACAAACCCACCAGGCCCAACGGGAGAACCTATGCCCGCAACGCCATAGTCGGAACCTCCTGGGGTTGTCGTGGCGCGCAGAAGCGCCGAAGCTGTAAGCCATTTCCCTGCTGGTCCTGCTTCACCACCCCCGTGCACTCCGTGGCCGCCAGGATGGGACGAAGATGCTCCAACAGGCACCGAGGAACCAGCACCCCCTGCAACACCGCTCCCTGCAACACCGCTCCCTGCGATACCGCCCCCCGCCCCACCGCTTGTCCCAAAGCCGCCGCCGCCCGTCCCACCGCCGCTTCCTGCCGCGCTACCGCCCGCTCCCGTGTCCCAGAGCGTACCTGTGCCCCCACCGCCGCCGCCTACGCCCCCGCCGCCACCTGACCCGGGCCCAGAACCACCGCCGCCCGGCCCGCGGCTGCTTTCGGCTGCCAGGATCATCTGCAGTAGCCTGTTCGGATCGTCGAAGAAATCCTTGAACTTATCGCCCTGGGAACCCAAAACCTTTGCGGTCAGGTTCGCAGCCATCTTGATTCCCGCCACGGAAGAATCTTCGGCCACGTAACGGATCTCGTTGATCCTGATGCTGGTGTCGCCTGCCAGAGCGGACTTCAATTGCTCGGCCAGCGCCGTCGGTTTGGCGTTTCCGCTGGGAAAGCCGCGAACGAATCGAGCGAACTGAGGTTGCGTGGTGGTGGTGCCGAAATGGATGCTGGCAATTCCCGAGCTGGCTAGCAGTTGCGCGAAACTTCGTTCCCCTGCCGCTGCGCCCAGCGGTACGCCATCCAACAAAATTTGATTGCCGGAAGCGCCGAGCAGCAGGCCGCTGCCACTGCTCTCCTCCAGGGCCGTTTTCAATTCCTTCCAGGCGGTCTCGAATTGCGCACCCGTGCGCGCATGCCCGAATTCGTATAGACGCGCGAATTTCAGCAAGATGTTCAGGCTGCGCACAAACGCCCGGGCCGCCGCTCGTGTATCGCTGCTCATAAGTTGCGTTCTGAGGAGGGAACCGCCTCGCCTCCCGCGCTCTTGCCGTAATCATTACAGTAGGTTGCCATAGGGGTTGAGACAAGTCTGAGAAATAGACTTGTACCCATCTCAATAACAGCAAATCCGATGCGTGGCGCGTCGAGGTAATTGATTGGTACGGGTTCCTCCCAGGCAACTCCGTGCTTTGTGTTCATTGCTTCATCATCCGCTGCGCCCTACAATTGGCGCGAATAGCTGATTGTCCGCCATGACGGCACGCGTTGCGGCTGCCAGGCAGAGTTGGTTGGTATCCTAACGGCAATCACGCAGACTTAAGGATGATAGATCAGCCCCAATCCGAAAGATTCAAAGCGGAAATGCCGCAAATCCCTGGCGTTGTCGTGGGAGGCACGCCGCGCCCGGGCATAGCAGTTAGCCCCACGATGCGCCTCGTGGCGAGTCTTGTCGTGGTTCTGGTTATTTGTTTGCTGGGCTCGCGCTGGCTGCTTCGCCCGCAGCACACCGAAGCGCCCCCTGCTGGCCCTCCCCCGCAAATTGAAGTACCAGCACCCGCGGTCGATCCTACTGCATCGATGCCGCATGCCACGGCGACAGCTCCGGAAATCGCCACCGTTGCGGAAATGGCGAAGCCTTGGACCTCGAAGAGTTTCTTTTTTGTGAATCAAGTGACGGGCGAAAATGTTCCTGCACTTCTGATCCGCCTGTCATCGGGCTCCGCTTCGCAAACCAATGGTTACTGGGCTTTGGAGACGAACGCACCCTTCGGGACTTGCCAGCTTGAATACATCAGCGACCTCGACAGGTTGGTAAATGACTACGATTTCCGCTCGGCAAAACATCCGATGGTGGGAAACCCGTGCAGCCGGTCGGTCTTTGACCCTCTCAAGATGAGCGAAATTCCGGGAAATTTCTGGGTGCGCGGCAGCCTGGTGCAGGGGTCGGATGTTCGGCCTCCCCTCGGCATCGAGCTGAAGATTCAGGGCAAGAACATTCTCGCCATTCGCACCGAGTAGTGCGTTTGATCGATGCGCCGCGAGGACCTGCTTCCTTCGCGATCCTCGGGTCACGACTTGATATCCGCGTACTTGCGGACCTCCTCAGCCATGCCGCCGGTCAGCATCAGAAACACCATTCGTTGGTCAGCCCACCAAGACCACACGGGATGCTCGAACGTTGCGGGTCGATTGTGCTCGACCAGGAAATGGGAGAGCCACGCGAGCGCGTAGGAAATCGCCAGGGCCGCCGCGATCCACCACCAGCGGTGCGCGACAATCGCGCCGCCCAACAGCATCCAGCCGACCAGTGTGCCAACGCAATGAACCAATCGCGTAGCCGGCTTGCTATGCGCGCGCACGTAAGCCGGCCAAAATTCGGCAAACGTCACGGAAGACCTCTCGCTTGCAACTGTTGCGCGGAGCTTACCACATACGCATTCGTATGCTCGCGGGAGAATCCAGCGCGAGGTTCGCGTTCCGCTCGTCGCCTCGCGAAGGTGCTTCAGAGTTTCGAAGTTGAGGTGTGCCAGAAACACAAAAACGGGGAGCCTTGGAAGGCTCCCCGAATCCTGCTACGTTGCGTTGGAAGGTATTGCTGCCGCGATAGCCTCAGGGCCGTAAAGCGAGCCCCATCGTCGACAGCCAGACCAGGTTAGAAGACCAGACGCAGCGAGAACTGCATGAACCTGCGTTCGTCGTTGTTGCCGCCCGTAGCAGCGCTCCCGATTCCGCCCTTTTCCAGAAGGATCTGGGTGGAGTTGGTTACGCTGAAGGGGTCGACGTAGAAGTTGTGATGATTGAGAACGTCGAAGCCCTCGCAGCGGAATTGCAGGCCAAAACGCTCGGTGAGTTTAAAGTTCTTCTGGACCGCAGCATCAGCGTTCCAGGCTCCCGGGCCTTCGAAGGCGTTACGACCGGTCATATTCGCTGGGAACGGACCGAAGTCGTCGATGCCCAGAGTCGGGTTCAAAGGACCGGTAACGCCGGAGGTTGGGAGCGTCAAGCCAACGAACGAATTTGCTACACCTGGGACCGCTGTCGGGTTCCCAGCAACTCCCCAATCGGTAATGGGAGTGGAAGGAGCCAACCGTGGAACCAGGTAACCGTTGAGGTTGTAGGGGCTAAAGGTGTAGGCGGAGAAGGGTATCCCGGTGCGGGCAGTAAAGATTCCCGAGATCGTCCAGCCACCGAGCGCCTGGGTTAGGAAGCCCTTACCGCTCTTGAACCAGGGAGTCTCCCAGATCGGCGACAGCACGAGACGGTGCCGCACGTCGAAATCCGAGCTGCCATAGTCAAGTTGAGGATGTTGCGGGTCGAGATACCCGAGCGAGTCGGATGTCAGGCTTCCCGAGAAAGTGTCGCTGAGGTCGTCCAGTGCGTGCGAGTAGGTGTAGTTGGCAACGATGGTTAGACCCGTGTGGTACAGGTTTGTCGTCTGGAATTTGACATTCAGGGCGTTGTACGTACTCACGCCGTTGCTGCCGCGAACGTTGATGTTCGAATATTGCTGGTTGAGACGTGTATAGCACGTCGGTATGCCAGTTAACGGATTGTCATACGGGCAGGTCTCGCCGGTAGCAAGGTTTGTACCCGTGACCAGGGGTTCTCCGCCCAAAGCCTGCGCGCTGCCGATCAGGTTCAGGTTGGAGAGATCGTAGAGATGTACGCTATGCGCACCGCTGTACGACACAGCTAGGATGGTGTTGTTCGCCAATCGATGCTCGGCGGCCAAGCTCCAAAATTGCGTCTGAGCTACGTTGATGTTGTCTGCGTTATCGCGCAACTCGACCGGCGGCAGCGGAGACGGAGGAGTACTTGAAAGACCCAACGGCCCGAGATCGTTGTTGGTTACGTAGTTCGTGCAATTATTGGTCACGACGCCGTTGCCGTTCGCGGTGCAAGCAGCGGTGACCACGGCGCTCGCTGGTGGATTGAAGCTGGCATTGTAGGTCACGTTGCCGAAGTTGCGTTCGTAGCTGATACCGAAGCCGCCGCGCAAGGCAGTTTTGCCGTCGCCAAACACGTCGTAGGCAAAGCCGACGCGGGGCGCCGGAGTACCCCACCTGGGCGCCCACATCTGGCCGATGGCGCTATTCGGAGAGATCTCGACGTTACCGGTCTCGATGCTGCACGGAAACGGGCAGTTTCCATTAACAAAGTCGGAATCCAGCAGCTGGTTGTTGTTGTGCTGGACGCCGTAGTGTTCGTAGCGCAGGCCGTAATTAATGGTCAGGCGGCGAGTCGCCTTAAAGCTGTCCTGTGCATACACGGCCCAGTCTTTGTAGCGGTAGCTGCGGGCTGGCGAGGCCTGTGACAATGGCGGAGTCACGGTGCAAGCCGGAGTCACGATAGCATTTCCGTAAGTATCCAGGGTGCAGGGCAACACGCCACCATTCACTCTGGCGTCGAATTCGACCATGGGGCTGGCAAATGCCCCGGTGCTGGGGTCGATAACGCCGCCAGCGTTCACCAAACTATTGAGGGATTCGGCCAAGTCCCCGCCGAGGGCCTCCACAGCCTGTTGATAAGCGCCGTAGGCATAATTCAGCTGAATGTAGGTAAACTCGCCGCCGAACCGCATGGTGTGCCGGCCCTTGGTCCATGCAAGGTCCTCCTCGACCTGCACAGTATTCTGCGGTCCGCCAAAGGGCAAGCCGCCGTTGCCGTCCGTGCTGTTCTGCAATCCGGGCAACTGGATCAGGTTGTTGGTGGCCGGGTTCATGGATTGTGGTTGTTCACCGTTTTGCAGGAACAAATTGGGAGTGTTGGTCAGCGTGGTGTCGTAGGCACTCGCGACGTTGAAGCGAGTGAAACTCAACTTGAGGTTATTGAGCAAATTGTTTCGGATGGCGTAATTGATCGAAAGCAGTGCGCTGTTGTCAAAGTTGGTCTGGCCGACATCGTACTGAGGGTAGGGGCTGTAGCCGGATGATCCCGCAAAGTCGTTTTCACTGTAGCGTGCGAAGCGGAAAAACACTTGCGTCTTGGCATTGAGGTTGTAGTCCACGCGGCCCACCAGGTCGTAGGTATTCTGGGGAACGCCACCGCCCGAGTTAAACGGAGCGTTGTAGTTGACGGTATCAAACATGGGCGTTGAGGCAGGTATGGGGGTGATGCCATTCAACAGTGGAATGGGGTTATTCGTCGTCACTCCGCCAGTGGTGGTGGTTCCAAAGCCGCCCGCCGCTTGCACCTGCCCGACCGTGGTCGTGCTCGTGGTGGGCAGAACACCCGTCCCATACTTCGCAAAATAGGCCTGCGTGTTGGATGGCAGGAGCGCTAGAAAGGCAGGATCGAAGACATCATCCACCACCGAAGCCGCGCTACGCACACGAACAAATTCTTCGGAGAAGAACACGAAGAGCTTGTTCTTGATGATGGGGCCACCCGCTGTGTAACCAAACTGATTGCGCGCGTACGTGCCTTTAGGAGCCACGATGGAACCCGCGAGGGCGTTCTCCGAATCATTCCCGTAGGTGTTGGCCGTCAGTGCGGAAACGCGATTGTATTCATAGGCCGAACCGTGAATCTGGTTGGTGCCGGACTTGGTGTCCACGTTCACGACACCGCCGGACGCGCGCCCGTATTCCGGACCGAAATTGTTGGTGATGATGCTGAACTCCTGAATCGAATCGGCGGGAATAGTTTGGCCCGCAACCACCGTGAACACGCCGATGTTTTCGACGCCGTCCAGGAGGATTTCCGTGCCAGCTTCCCGCTGCCCGTTAATTGCGTAGCCAACTCCGCGCGCCGACAAGTTTTGCGAGCTATCCATACTCGCATTCGTATTGTCGCCATTGCTCACGTTACCCGAGAGAACGACGAAGTCGTAAGGGTTGCGGTTCAAACTGGGGAGTGAGGCCAACTGGGTCGAATCGACCAGCTGAGAAAGCTCCTGGGTCTGCGTGTTTACCTCAGTACCGGCTCCCGCGGTCACTTCGATCACTGTGGCGCTTGTACCGACTTGCAATTCGGCGTTGATCGTCAGTGACCCGCCAACTGTAACTTCAATGGTTGTCTCGAAAGTCGTGAAGTTGGGGCTCGAGACGCGGACCTTATAGTTTCCAGGCACCAGACCTTGCACAGTGTATTGCCCGGCACTTCCGGTCTTGGTGGTTCGTTCCGCAGCGGTCGCCACATTCACAGCGGTTACTGTCGCGCCAGGAACCATCCCACCGGAGGTGTCATGGACGTTGCCGGAGATGGAACCGGTGTCCACCTGGGCTTGAACGGTGTCCGATAGTCCAGCTACAAAGGCAAGTAACAGTAATGCCGAGAACAAGGTGGTCAATCTAAGTGATACTCGATTCATTGTGCTCTCCACTTCAGTGATTTCAAGAAATTTCGATGCAAGAACGACCAGGCGGCTGGGCCCGTGCCTGACACATTTGTGACAACTATCCGTCCGCGAGAACGTGAGTGTGGAAAATTGATCATAAATCAATGGGCTAGCCACACGGGTGCAATCCTCGTTCCAAATCAGATACTCATAGGGAAGTCGTCAAAATGACGTAAATTACTTGTAACTGCCTGATAACCATAAATTTAGATCGGATAGACATTCGGTTCATTCACCACCAGGCCATGGTACTGAGGTCCTAGCCATATAGGCCTACATATAAAATATGGAATTTGGGAGAGAGAGTGCTCTAGACCAGCTCGGTGGATGGACAGTAATCGCATCGCTGCCAGTGTTGCGATTTGCCTTGGCCGCGACGGCATTTTGATCGCCAGTCTGTTAGTGCTCGCTTGACAGCACCAGGGCTGCCCAGATAAAGCTTTTCCGCCATGCGCATATATACCGCCTCAGACCAACCCAAATCGTCGCGCCGCCAATTCCTGGCAAGCACCGCCGCTGCGTCTTTCAGCGCCCTCGCGCTGGGAAGGCCGACCCGCGGCCAGGTGCCGTCGGTATCTTTGCCAACTTCGTTCTCGGCGCTGAAACCACTCGGCTCTCGGGTCCGACCCATCACCCCAACCGAGTTCGGCGAACGTCTCCAACATGCCCAACAGCTAATGTCCGGGGCGCCGTCAGCCACGAGTCAAGCCTCCCAACCGGCTCGTTACGACGCTCTGTTCTTGGCCCCTGGCACATCGATCTACTACTTCACTGGCATCCGCTGGGGCCTCAGCGAGCGCCTGCTCGGCTTGGTCGTCCCCTGTACCGGCAATCCGATCCTGGTTGTTCCCGCCTTCGAGGAAGGCCGCCTTCGCGAAAAGCTTCAACTTCCCTTCGAAGTTCGCGCTTGGCAAGAGGACGAAAGCCCGACAAAACTCATCGCGGCTGCCCTCGCCGACCGCGGCGTCCGCTCCGGCCGAATCGGCGTGGAAGAAACCGTCGGGTTCACCTTCTTTGATCACCTACGACAGGCTGCCCCATCGTTCGAATACGTCTCGGCCGATCCGATCACCATCGCCTGCCGCGGGCGGAAGTCTCCTCATGAGCTCGAACTGATGCGTCTGGCCTGCGACGCCACCTTCGACGTCTTCCGCGCGGTCTTCGCCTCCCTCCAGGAAGGCATGTCTCAGGACGACATTGCCCATCTTATCGAAGGCGGCTTCGCAAATATGGGTTTGCAAGGCGGCGCGCTGGTTCTCTTGGGCGCATCTGCGGCGCTGCCGCACGGGACACTGAAACCACAAAAACTAAAGGAAGGTGACGTCGTCCTGATCGACGGAGGATGCAAGGTGGAAGGTTACGAATCTGACGTGACCCGCACCGGCATATTCGGCAGGCCGTCGGAGAAAATCTCTCGTGTCTACGAAATCGTACGCAAGTCCCAGGACGCAGCGCTCGACGCTGCCCGCTACGGCCACCTTTCCGGTACGGTGGACGATGCCGCGCGCGCCGTCATTACTGGTGCCGGCTACGGCCCGGACTACAAATTCTTCACCCACCGCCTGGGCCACGGACTCGGCCTCGACGGCCACGAGCACCCTTATCTAGTGCGCGGTAGCAAGACCGTCCTTGAACCGGGCATGACGTTTTCCAATGAGCCAGGCATTTACATTCCGGGCGAGTTTGGGCTGCGCTGCGAGGACGATATGGTCATTACCAGCGACGGCCCGGCACAGCTTCTCACTCAGAGCTTCGCTATCTCGCTGGAAGAACCGCTCGGCTGAATGCCTTTTGACGAATTGCCCTTCGGCTGATTGCTTGGCGCGGCGCGCCAGATCCCTTCGCAAAACTCCACAATTCTCTGCTCGGCCCAGAAGCGCTCCACGCCGCTTTTGTTGGAGATGAAGGCGCAATGTCCGCCGTGCTCGGGCGCAACAAATTGAATGCAGGGATTGTTCTTCACACCAGCCGCTAGAAAGGAAACGTACGGCACGAACGGATCATCCTCGGCCGTGATCATCAGCATCGGCATCCGCACTTGCGCAATCACCTTCTTGGCCCCGGCCGATTCGTAGTATTCCTCGGCATCGCGAAAACCAAAGCACGGAGCGGTGATCGCGTCATCAAATTCTCGTACCGTTCGAATGGGCCCGAACCCGTTCTCCGAATAACGGTCCGGAAACATCTTCGCTTTTCGTGCATACCTCGACATCAATCCCTCGACGAAATGCCGCTGATACAGATAATTTTCATTGCGCTCCAGGGCATCGGCGCACGCCGACAAGTCCATTGCCGGACACACGGAGCAAACGCCCCGCAGCGCCGCCGGAACATCGCCGCCGAACTCTCCCGCCATCTTGGTGACCAGGTTCCCACCCATCGAATAGCCCGCGAAGAAGATCCTCTCGAATCCGTCGACGATCGTAAGCTCCTCGAGAACGGCGCGGTAGTCGCCACTCATCCCCGAGTTATATAAGGTAGGCGTCAGCTTTTCGGTCCCGCCGCAATTTCGCTGGTTCAGCCGCACCACGTGAAACCCACGATGAAAGGCCTTCTCCGCAATGCCCTTTGAGTAGTACGAGTCCGCCGAACCTTCCAGGCCGTGCACGATCACAATGACCGGCGTATCGCGCAGCTTTCCCACTTGCCAGTGGCACTGCCCCAGCAGCCGCGAAAACGCATCCACCTGAAACAGCCGCGGCTCGGCATCAGGCAGCGAAAATCGCCTTGGCACATACGCGGCAACGATTGTCATCGCATGGCCGCTCCTCAGCAGCGCATGCGGTACAAACCCCGGAACTCCACTTTGCATGTTCAGAACTGTATTGCAGGGGAACGCCAGCGACAACCCGAATCACGCGCCGCATTCGGGGCACGCGCCCATCGCAGGGAATAGGAGACACAAATTAGGGATTCGCTCTAGCGCAAGTCCACCAACGCGAGCATTTCTTGAAATTGATGCTTCGTTCGCATATCGATTGCCTGCGCCACCATCTTCCCTTCGCGGTCGTATAGAAAGCTGTGCGGGATGCCCTGCACTTGAAACAGCTGGGCTGTTTTTTTCTCTGGGTCCAGCAAAATCGGATATTTCACGTCCTGCGCCGAAACGAACGGCTTAACCTTCGCGGCATCTTCATCGGAAATGGCCAGCACAACAGATCCCTTGTCCTTGAATTTCTTGGAGAGCGATTGCAAATCGGGCATCTCTTTCCGGCAGGGCGGGCACCACGTCGCCCAAAAATTGACAAGCACTACCTTGCCCTTCAAGTCCTTCAGCTTCCACGTTTGCCCACGTAAATACTGCAGAGAAAAATCCACGTCCTGAAGCCGCTCGTCCCTCTCCTCCAGCTGTGTGGCCGCCTCGGCAAATGGTGCAGCATCCAGCGACACCTGCACGTGCTCATAGCGCACCAACTGCGCTAGTTCAACATACGGCTCGGCCGGTTTGCCTCGCTGGTCGGCCAAGGGGTGCTCTTTTAACGACTCGGCCAGGGTCTTCGCCACCTCTTGTAGAGTCTCGTGGCCGAAATCACCTTCCGTGGACAGGCTGGCCAGAGAGCTAGCCAGAATGAGTTTATTCATACCAGCCGCGAGGGCACGAATCTGAAGCGCGAGCTGCGTGGTCGTACGCGCCCGCGCGTCGTCCGGTAGTTGGCTCAACCCCCGCATCGTCTGCGAAATAGCCTTCTCTTGCTCGGTCCAGACAATCTCCGTTTTTTGAGCTGACAGCAGCGCAGGCGGCGACCCAACCAGGCCAACACCAGACACCACGGCAACGATCGATATAATGAGAAAAACTCGGAGGCAATGTGTATACATTGCCGTAGATTACGTGACGAGATTTCTCGTGTTCACTGAGTGCTCTGATCTTGAACACAGGTGAACACCGATCTTTCTGAGTCGGCATTTTCATCGACCGGTGGACTCCAGCGTGTTAACACTTGGCCGCAAAACCGCGTCTATACTGCATGGAGTCGTGTCGCAGCGGGAACGATCTTGCGGTGAGATGAATGCAGCATGGCCAGCGGACTCGGCTTCGGCAACGCGATTCTGGACTCCCGCACGATGACCGAGACGCCCGCAGTTCCGGACGATTCCGATATCGCTCTGGTGAAAGCCTCGCAGGCGGGCTACCGCGACGCCTTCGGGCAGTTGTACCAGCGCTACGCCCGCATGGTTCACGGCATTTTGATGGCGAAGGTTCCGGTAGCCGAGGCAGAAGATCTCGTTCACGAAGTGTTCTTGCGCGCCTTGCCTCGCCTGCACGGTTTGCGAGACGCGTCTCGCTTCGGCGCCTGGCTCGCCGCGATCACCAGAAATATGGCGAAGGACTACTATCGCCAGCCCCGCGTGCAGCTCGAGTGCAACGACGATTCCGCGTCCGCGGACCGAAGCGCCGCTCCCAACGAGCAGGGCCACACGCGAGAGGTGCAGGAAATACTCGACAGCGTTCGCAGCTTGCCCGAGGCCTACCGCGAAACATTGATTCTGCGCCTGGTGGAAGGCATGACCGGCCCGGAGATCGCCGCAAAGACAGGCCTTTCGCACGGTTCGGTCCGCGTGAATTTGAATCGCGGAATGCAGCAGTTGCGAGAAAAGCTCGGCCAGCGTTGCGTCGCGGCAAGCGGTGGCCGAAAACAGGAACCGAGGAAAATAGACTGAAGATGGCACAGGATCACCAAGATCGCAAAAGGCATGACAGCTACCTCTGGGATGGCTCCGGCCAGCCGGACCCAGAGATTCAGCGCCTGGAGCTTGCCCTCGAGCGGTTCCGCTACAGCCGGCCCGCTCCGCCGCTCCCCGCGATCCAGGTTCCCGCCCAACCGCTGCGATGGTGGTCGGAAATTGCGCTGAACCCGTGGACTCCGCGGTTTGCAGCGGCGCTGCTCGTGGTGTCCATCATCGGATGCAGCCTGTGGTTGGCGCAATCATCTAGGCGGCCAGATGTCGCGCGCAATGGCTGGGACGTCGAGGTGACCAGCGCGTCGCAACCATCCGAAAATGGCGATGCAGGCGTCGCAAAGAAATCCGAACGCCTGGAACTCGGTGAAACCTTGGAGACGAACGCCGCCACCAAGGCGAGTGTCGCCGTCGCAGAAATCGGCCGCATCGAAGTCGAGCCCATGACGCGTTTGCGCCTGCTGCAATCCGGCACAGGCCGCAAGCGTATCGCGCTCGATCGTGGCACCATTCACGCAACGATCTGGGCCCCACCGGGTCAATTCGTCGTGGACACTCCTTCGGCCGTGGCCGTCGATCTTGGCTGCATGTACACGCTGCACGTCGACGATTCGGGCAGCGGTATTCTGCGCACCACGCTCGGCTGGGTGGGCTTCCATCGAGACGGTCACGAATCCTTCATTCCCGCAGGCGCGGCTTGTCCCACGCACGTGAAGTCCGGCCCTGGGACTCCTTATTTCGAAGACGCTTCGGATGCCTTCCGTTCAGCGCTGGCCCAGCTCGACCTTGCCGAGCTGAATTCTGCAAGCCGCAACTCCGCGCTGGATCTCGTACTCCGCCAAGCACGAGAGCGTGACGCTTTTACGCTCTGGCATCTCCTTCCCCGCGTCAGTACCGGGGAACGCCCTTCCGTCTACGACCGCCTCGCCGCGCTTGTTCCCCCTCCGCCGGGCGTGACCCGCGACGGCATACTTCGTCTCGATGGCGGGATGCTCGATTCCTGGTGGGACGCTTTCGATCTCGGCGACATCTCCCTCTGGCGTCATTGGGAGCAATCGTGGACCGGACGCGACGGCCAGCCCAAGTAGTCCTTAACACTCTAGAACGCTAAAAAAGTGCTCGTTAACACTTCCTGCTTTCTGTTCGTCTTCCTGCATAGCACGCAACTTTTCTGCAAGGAGCTTCGAAACATGAGAACTCATTCGTTTCACCATTTCCGTTTCGTCACCGCCCTGATCGCCCTGTTGCTCACGGTAGCTAGAGTCACCGTCGCCGGACCACCGCTCATCTGCCACACCTTCGACATTGGCTCGGCCAAATCGTTGCCGTGGATTAGCCACGATTGGAATCTCAATGGCGGCGAAACTTACGACACGTCGAAGCTGGTTTCAGACACGCTCGCCATACTTGCCGGCAATTCTTCCGTCCTCGTGCATATGGAAACGCTTCGCCGCGCGACGCTGTACGCGCGTAATGATCCAGCCGCGGCAAAGGAACTCCTGACGAGGCTTACAGCAGGCACGAAGTCTGCGGCCTCCGATGGGCCGCCCGCTCTCTACTATTTTGACGTGGGCTATCTCGCCGAGACCTACAAGCAATGGCTTGGGAACTCACACAATCCCGCGCAAGCGATCGACGGATACGCTTTGGTGAAGCTGGCCATCCAGCTTCGTGGCAACGATGCTCAGATGGAATTTGCCGCCGCCCTACTCTCGCTCTCTGGACCCGAAGCTGAACATCGCGACCATGTGCAAAAAGCTATGGCCGGCGCGAAAACCGATCCGCTCCTTGCGCAGAATCTTTCCAGCCACTTCATCGGAGAGCGCGGCCAAACCATCGCCGAACTGCTCACGAAGCCGGCCACAGTTGGAGAAACAAAACCATGAAACTCCTCGGAGCGAAAAAATCATTCAAGCGAATCGCTTCGCTGGCTCGGCCCATTCGGCTACTAGCATTGGCGCTCCCCGCACTCGTGTTGGGCGCAATCGCTATTCCTCTGCGCGGCCGGCAAACGGTCCCCGGTGCGGGTCTTACCGCTCACGAATGGGGCACGTTCACCGCCATCGCCGGCGCCGACGGCCTGTCCGTCGAGTGGCTGCCCGTTGATCTGGTTGGCAAGCCCGAATTACCCACTTTTGTCGAGCACTTCAGCGGGATCCCCAAAAACGTCCTTCGCGGCACGGTTCGCATGGAGACTCCCGTGATCTACTTCTATTCTTCTCAGGAAATCAACGTATCGGTGCATGTTTCTTTTTCCAAAGGCTTCATCACCGAGTGGTATCCCCATGCGACTCGCGTCCAGCCTTCCGCTCCGCTTTCCAATAATGCTCTCTACCAACCGCATGAAGATGGCGGCATCGCGTGGGACTCTATCCGTGTCGCTCCTGATTCCTTCGCCAACTTTCCTCGCAAGAGCGCTGCCAGCCGTTACTACGCCGCCCGCGCAACCTCCGCGACTGCGATTTCTGTGCCGGCGCCTGGGGGCGAGCAGCACGAAAAATTTCTGTTCTACCGTGGCGTCTCGACCGTCGCGCTTCCCCTCTGGGCAAGAGTCTTGCCGTCCGGTTCGATTCTGTTCGACGATCTGGCCGGGCAGCCCATCCCGTCTCTCATTGTCTTCGAACGTCGCGGCGACAGACTCGGCTATCACATCGCCACCGCGGTGCAAGATCACGCCGTCCTCGAAATACCGGCCGTCAGCGGCACTCTTGATTCGTTGCGCAGCGATCTCGAAGATATTCTCGTCGCGCAAGGCCTGTATCGCGACGAAGCACGCGCCATGCTCGAAACCTGGGGCGATTCCTGGTTTGAAGAAGGCAGCCGCCTCATCTACATCGTCCCTGGCGCGTACGTCGACTCGATCCTTCCCCTCTCCATCAGGCCGGCCCCGGCTAAACTCGCGAGGGTCTTCGTCGGCCGCATCGAACTCATTACCCCCGCCACCGAAAAATCGATCGAAGCCGCAATCGCTTCCCGCGACAGCATAACGCTAAGAAAATACGGCCGCTTCCTCTATCCTATTTTCAACGTCATCTTAGCGAAGCAATCCAACCCAGCGGCAGAGGACCACCGGTGGGACGATCTTGGAACTGCCCTCACGAGCGATTCCTCAACGAGTCCTTGAAATGATGCGAGAAACAGGCTGAAGCCTGTGCCACTTGCGTCGGCGAAGGTGGAGATCTCTCCAGCCCAGCTTGACCAGAATTCCCGCGGCCCCTACAATATAAATTCACAGTGACGCAATTTTTCGATTTGCTGAATTTCTTCTCCAGCCCGGCGGGCACCCGCTGGGCTGCGCTGTTTTATGTGCGCTCCTGCGGCGCGAAATCTGCCGACTCCCAATTTTTCAATGCGAGGATGGAATGATCGACGGTCCAATTCCTGAAGGCCTTACCTTTGACGACGTGCTCCTGCTTCCTGGCAAGTCGTCCATTTTGCCCACCGAGGTGGATACGCGTACCTGCTTCACGCGCAAAGTTTCGCTCAATATTCCGCTGGCGTCCGCCGCCATGGATACCGTCACTGAATCTGCCCTCGCCATGGCCATCGCGCGGCAAGGTGGCATCGGCATTGTGCACCGCAACATGCCCATCGACCGGCAAGCGGAAGAAGTCGATCGCGTCAAGCGCTCCGAAAGCGGCATGATCGTCGATCCGGTCACGATCTCCCCCGATATCACCTTACGCCAGGCCCTCGAAATTATGGAGAAGTACCGCATCTCCGGCCTTCCCGTCACACGCGGCTCCCGCCTCACCGGCATCCTCACCAATCGCGACCTGCGCTTTGAGAAAAATCACAACCAGCTGGTCAGCTCGGTGATGACGAAAGACAATCTGGTCACCGTTCCGGTCGGCACCACGCTCGACGAAGCCGAACGCATTCTTCAGAAACATCGCATCGAAAAGCTTCTGGTTGTGGATCAGGACTTCAACCTCAAAGGTCTGATCACCGTAAAAGACATCCAGAAAAAGCTCGAATACCCGCACGCCGCGAAAGACGATCACGGCCGGCTCCGCGTCGGCGCCGCGGTGGGCGCCACCGGTGATTTTCTGGAGCGGGCCGTCGAAATGTCCAAGACCAAAGCCGATGTGCTTGCGATCGACACCGCGCATGGGCATTCGCAGCGGGTGATGGAAGCGATCAAAGCCATCAAACACCGCCTGCCGGAAATCCAGATCATCGCCGGCAACGTCGCGACCTACGAGGGCGCGAGAGATCTGATCGCGCTGGGCATCGACGGCCTCAAGGTTGGCATCGGCCCTGGCTCGATCTGCACCACGCGCGTCGTCACCGGCGCCGGCGTGCCGCAACTCACCGCCATCATCGAAGCCTCGCGCGCCGCGCAAGGCACCGGGGTGCCCATCATCGCCGACGGCGGCATCAAGTTTTCCGGCGACATCACCAAGGCCATCGCCGCAGGGGCGTCCTGCGTGATGATCGGCAGCCTTTTTGCCGGCACGGAGGAGTCGCCCGGCGAAACGATTCTCTACCAGGGCCGCACCTTCAAGTCCTATCGCGGTATGGGCTCGACCGCCGCGATGGATGCCGGGTCCGACCGCTACGCCACCGTGCAAGACGATTCCGACCGAGAGCGCGGCAAGTCCGTTCCTGAAGGGGTCGAAGGCCGCGTCCCGTACAAAGGTCCGCTCGGCGCGCTCACCGATCAATTGGTAGGCGGCCTGAAAAGCGGCATGGGCTACGTAGGCACAGCGACGCTCGCCGACCTCAAATCCAACGGCCGCTTCGTCCGCATCACCTCCGCGGGCCTTCGCGAAAGCCACGTCCACGACGTCATCATCACTCGCGAAGCTCCGAATTACCGGATGGAGTAGGTAACCAGCCACGCTGGCCGTGCTCAAACAATCCAACCGCGTAAAGGCATGCAATCTTCGCTGCCTCTTCGCGCCCTGCGGCTCTCGGCTAGGCCACCGGGGCACAGGCAGGAGCGCCTGTGCTACTCGTGATAGCAACAATCGCTTTTCCGCATGAACTTTCTGCGAGCACTCACGCTAAAATAATGAGTGCAGTCGAACTGTAGCGCAGTCCGGGAGCCTTCGCAGCCCTGCCGCTTGTCGCTAACGTCGAACCGGAGAGCACGATTCGTGTCCGAACAACCCTGGCGTAACCCGCGGCCCGCACCACAGCTACCAGAGGTACAGCCTCGGCTCGGCCGTTTGCTGATCCCAGCGTGGTTGCGCGCCTGGTGGCCTGCCGTGCTGTGGGCGTGTTTTATTTTCGTCATGTCCACAGATTCGTTTTCCGCCGAGCATACCGGCTCGATCATTCAGCCGATCTTGCGCTGGTTTTTCCCGTCGATCACCGCGGACCAGTTCGATTTCATCCATCACATCATTCGCAAGAGCGCGCACTTCACCGAATATTTTGTGTTCTGCTTGCTGCTGTTTCGCGCGGTGCGTGGCAGGCGGCGCGGATGGCATTGGAGCTGGGGAGTAACCGCGCTGGTGATTGCCGCCGGCTACGCCTGCCTCGACGAGATCCATCAAGCTTTCGTCGCCAGCCGCACGGCGTCGCCGTACGATTCCCTGCTCGACTCGATCGGCGCCTTCTTCGCGATCCTGGCCCTCTTTGCGTGGTTCCGGTTCCGCAAGCCCGCGCCCCCGCTGCCGACGCCGGAACTCTCCTAGTTCGGTGTGACAGCTCGACCCTACGCCATCAAGCTTAATTCGGTTCGGGAGCCGGTTCGTCGGCGGGTTCCAAAGGCTCGCCGCAGGGGCCGGTCGTGCGGGCGGGATGAGCGCCGGTGCTGTTGGTCGCCTGGCATTTCTTCAGGGCTTCCATCTGCGCGGCCGGGATCAGGGCCTCGGCTTGCTGCATGGCTTCCTGGTGGATCTGGTGGATTTGTTCCTTTTTTTGCTGCGCCGTGAGGGAGTCGTCTTTGCAGACGTCCTGAAGCTTGGATTTTGCGGCTTCCATGATCGCCTTGCGCTGCTGCATGACCGCTGGGGAGATGCCCACCTGCTTCCAGCAGGCAATGCGGTTGGACGCGTGTGTGCCCGTGCCTGAGGGCGTAGTCGGCTTGGACTGCTGGCCCACCACGGAGGCCGCAGCCAAAGCTGCGCCGAAAAGCACTAGGGAGAAACGCGTCCTCGAGGATTTCACGATGGGATCGTTCATGACACACTCCCTGCGGCAGCCGCCGCGATCGCGGTGCTGAATTTCACCACGAAATTTGAACGTACGCCTCCGGTGTTCCTGCGGCAATAGAACTCCGGGACAGTTGAGCCCAGGGAGTAAAGGCAGGCACGCGTTTGATGAACTGCGTTTTAATGACGGATGCGCGCTGGCGGTCGGAACAAGAGTGAGATTCCATCCGAGTGTCCACGCCGTGCTCAGACCCATGCACGGAACCGTTTCGCACCTATAAAAGCAAATCGCCCGTTCGGGAAAGCCAGAGCGGGCGAAATAGAATGCTCAGGAGGACTCTCCTCGAGCGCGTGATCAGCTGTTGGCTTCGGCTACTGGCTCTTCCTTCTTGGTTTTTTCTTTCTTTTCTTTTTTCTTTAGCTCGTAGTTGACGAGTTCGAGGATGGCTACTTTGGCGCCGTCACCTACGCGGATGCCTGCGGCGATGATACGGGTGTAGCCTCCGGCGCGATCGGCGAATTTGGGGGCGATTTCGCTGAAGAGTTTCTGCGTTACTTGCGGGGTCATGATGTAGGAGGCGGCTTGGCGGCGGGATTGCAGCGTGTCACGCTTGCCGAGGGTGATCATTTTTTCGGCTACGGGGCGAGCGGCCTTGGCGCGGGTCAGCGTCGTGGTGATACGGCCGTGCTCGAACAGATTGGTGACGAGGTTGCGCAACGTGGCGCGGCGGTGCCACGGGTTGCGGCCTAATTTGGAGCCTGATTTCAAGTGTCGCATCGTTTGTTCCTTTACCTTTTGAAATCGCCAGGGAGTGCTTCCGCAGGGGCCAAAGCCCTCTTGGGGTCGCCCTCTACGTCGGAGCTAAAGCTCCGACCCCTTACTAACGAAAAACGGGAGCCCTCGACGAGGGCTCCCGCCCTGGAAAGCAAATTCTCTTACAGGCCAGCCATGTCTTCGGTTGGCGGGGGTGGAGCGGTTTGGCTTGGGAGCGGGGGCCAGATGATGCGGCCGTGCTCGTCGAACTTCATGCCCAGGCTGAGGCCCATCTTCACCAGTATATCCTTGATCTCGTTGAGCGATTTGCGGCCGAAGTTTTTGGTCTTCAGCATTTCGTTCTCGCTCTTTTGCACGAGCTCGCGGATGGTCTGGATGTTGGCGTTCTTCAAGCAGTTGTAGGAGCGCACGGAAAGCTCGAGCTCTTCGACGCTCCGGTCCAAATGCTCGAGACGCGGATCGTTGATGATTTCCTGCGGCAGCTCGGCCATTTCCGTGGGCTCTTCAAAGTTGATGAAGATGCTCATGTGGTCTTTGACCAGCTTGGCGGCGAGGCCGATGGAATCCTGCGGCGTGATGGCGCCGTTGGTCCACACTTCGATCATCAGCTTTTCGTAGTCGGTCATCTGGCCAAGACGCGCGGCTTCAACCGAGTAGTTGACCTTGCGCACCGGCGAGTGAACCGAGTCCACCGGGATGTAGCCGATGGGCAGGTCTTCATCGTAGTTGCGGTCCGCGGCGACGTAGCCTCGGCCGTTCTTCACGCGCATCTCGATCTGGAGCTTGCCGCCTTCGCTGACCGTGGCGATGTACACGCTCTTGTCGAGGACCGCGAAGTCGGCGTCTTCTTCGATCTGCGCCGAGGTTACCGGGCCCGGATGCTCGACGTTTAGGTAGATCGTTTTGGGCAGGTCGGTGTTCAGCTTGATAGGGACCTGCTTCAGGTTGAGGATGATGTCCGTGGCGTCTTCGACCACGCCAGGAATCGACGAAAATTCGTGCAGAACGCCTTCGATCTTCACGGCCGTGATGGCGGCGCCTTCGATCGAGCTGAGCAGGGCGCGACGCAACGCGTTCCCGACAGTGGTGCCCCAACCGCGCTCAAACGGCTGCGCGGAGAAGCGGCCGTATTTCTCGGTCAGCGATTCCAGTTCGGATGCAAGACGCTTTGGCTTTTGGAAACCCTTCCACATATTCTTTTTTTTCCTTTCGCCTGGCCGCCGTGGCGGCTGGGCTGGCCGCCGGTTTTTGGCCGGCAGCGCGAACTCCTTGTTTCTGAACCCTGACCGATCTGAAGGTCGGCCACTACTTTTGCTTACTGCTTGCCAAGATGGGGCTCAGCAGTGCTGCGCCCCTACATCGGCCTGCCGGTTATTTGGAGTACAGCTCCACGATCAGTTGTTCGTTAAACGCCGGGGTCTGCACGTCTTCGCGCTTGGGCGCGGCCACGACTTTGGCCTTGAAGGTTTCGCGGTCGAGCTCCAGCCAGGGTACAGAGTTCTGGCTTTGCGCTACGTTGCGAGCTTCCAGGATCATGGCGTTCTGGTGCATCTTGTCCTTGATGGAAATTTCGTCGCCTACTTTTACCAGGTACGACGGAATATTCACCTTCTTGCCGTTCACGCGGACGTGGCCGTGCAGCGTCAGCTGGCGCGCCTGGGCGTGCGAGCTGGCGAATCCGGCGCGCCGGATGACGTTGTCCAGACGGCGCTCTAGCATGATGATCAGGTTTTCGCCGGTCGGGCCCTTGATCCGCAGAGACTTCTCGAAGTAGCTGCGGAACTGGCGCTCGAGCAGGCCGTAGGTGCGTTTCATCTTCTGCTTCTCGCGTAACTGCAGGCCGTAACCGGCTACCTTTGGTCGCCGCGACTGGCCGTGCTGCCCCGGAACGAAGTTGCGCTTTTCAATAGCGCACTTCTCGGTGAAGCACCGCAGTCCTTTTAAGAATAACTTCTGCCCTTCCCGGCGGCACAGGCGGCAGACTGCATCTCGGTGTCTTGCCAACTTCGATTCTCCCTTCCCAAAACTCTCGGAACTTTCTTAGTGGCACAGACTTTCTTGGCTGTGCTTGCAGCAAAATTCTTTTGGCCTCACTGGTAACTTCTCGGCTCATGGGCTTTCGCTTGGCGGAGCCATCTCGCCGAAGTTTCAGCCGACACAGGCTGAAGCCTGGGCTACTTAAACGCGGCGGCGCTTGGGCGGACGGCAACCGTTGTGCGGAATCGGCGTGACGTCGCGGATGACGACGATGTGCAATCCGGCGACAGCCAGCGCGCGCACGGCGGACTCACGCCCAGAGCCTGGTCCTTTCACGCGGACCTCGACGCTCTTCATGCCGTACTGGTCGCGGGCGATGCCGGCGGCGGCCAGCGAGGCTTGCTGCGCGGCGTAGGGCGTGCCTTTGCGCGAACCCTTGAAGCCGATGGCGCCTGCAGACGACCAGCAGATGATGCGGCCATCGGTGTCGGTGATGCTGATCTGTGTGTTGTTAAACGACGCAGCGATGTGCACCAAACCGTGCGGGATGACGCGGCGCTCGCGCTTTTTCTTAAATTCCTTTTTGCGTTTTGTCGCGGCTGCTGGTTTTCCTGGTGCTGCGCCGGCATCCGGGGTTGCTTTTTGCTGCTCTTTTGCCACGTTTGCTCCGTTTCTCGCTTGCTGCTTGCTTCGAAAACTGTCGACGGGTTGAAGCCCGCCGGCTACAGAACCCTGTACCGCTTACTTCTTGCCCAGCTGAGCGCAACCTGTTGCGCCCCCTGCAGGTGATGGGTCTAAACACCCGCCACTACAATTTAGCCTTTCTTGCCGGTTACCTTTTTCTTGGCTGCTACCGCGCCGCGGCGTGGGCCCTTACGGGTGCGCGCGTTGGTGTGCGTTCGCTGGCCGCGGACCGGAAGATTGCGGCGATGGCGGATGCCCCGGTACGCCTGGATTTCGATCAGGCGGCGGATGTTCATCTGGACCTCCTTGCGGAGATCGCCTTCCACCCGGCCTTCCTGTTCGATGGCCTGGCGAAGACGGTTGACTTCGTCTTCGGTCAGGTCGCGAATCTTTTTCGTGGCATCGACATTGGCCTTTTCGGCGAGCTTCCTCGCCCGGGCTTGTCCGATGCCGTAGATCGACGTGAGCCCTACGTACAAGCGCTTCTGCACCGGAAGATCAATACCTGCTATGCGTGCCATACGTTCTCCCTTGCTCCGACAATCTCATTCCTGGGCTTATCCCTGGCGCTGCTTGTGCTTCGGGTTGACGCAAATTACGCGGACCACGCCGCGGCGATGGATTACTTTGCACTTGTCGCAAATCTTCTTTACGGACGCTCTTACCTTCATTTGCTCCCCAATTCTTGGTGCTTGCGTTTGGGCTGACGGATCTAAAGATCTGCCACCACAAACCTGGACGGCTCCAAACCCGCCCTTACCTATTAGATGCGGCGGGGATTCAATTCCCTAAATATTGGCCCTGCTACATGTTACGCCTGGCCGGGCTAGCCCGGGGCTTACAGGACATAGGCTCCAAGCCCCGTGCCACAAAACCCTACTTGTAACGATACACGATCCGGCCACGGGTCAGGTCGTAGGGAGACAGCTCCACCGCGACCTTGTCGCCTGCCAGGATACGGATAAAGTTTTTGCGCATCTTGCCGGAGACATGGGCCAAGACGCGGTGCTTGTTCTCCAGTTCGACGCGGAACATGGCGTTGGGCAACGGTTCGATTACGGTGGCCATGACCTCAATGGCATCCTCTTTCGAGTTGCCGGAGTCGTCTTTCTTTTTGTCGTCGCGTAACGGCTTTGCCATATGCTCCTGGTGCTCGCTGGACCGATCTAGAGATCGGCCACTCAACTGCTTGTTACGAACCTGCTCTGCCGCTTACATCGCGGTTTTGCTTACGGGCACACAGGCTGAACCTGTGCTACCCACGTTTGCTACCACGACGGGCCGGTTACTTGTTTTGGGCGCGTCAGGATCCAGGGGCCGTTCGCGGTCACAGCTACCGTGTGCTCGAAATGAGCTGACGGCTGGCCGTCCGCGGTTTCCGCTACCCACTCGTCCCGCATGTGCACGCCTGGCAGGCCGGCGTTCACCATCGGTTCGATGGCGATGACCATGCCTTCTTGCAGCCGCGCACCGCGTCCCGGATCGCCGTAGTTCGGGAGATTCGGCTCGTCATGCATCTTGGTACCGATGCCGTGCCCTACGAACTCCCTCACTACAGAATAACCGTGCTGCTCGACCCAGCTTTGCACTGCATTGCCCACGTCGCCGAGCCGGTTGCCCGCGCGCATCTTATCGATGGCGCGATCGAGAGACTCCCGGGTTACTTCCAGCAGTTTCGCTGTTTCCGGGGCGATCTGCCCAACCGGGACAGTCACCGCCGAATCGGCGAAGTAGCCGTTCACTTCCATCCCGAAATCGATCGAGACGATGTCGCCTTCGCGAAGTTTCCGCTTGGGCGACGGAATCCCGTGAACGATCTCGCTGTTCACCGAAGTACAGAGGGTGCACGGATACCCGCGGTAGCCCTTGAACGCCGGCTTGCCAGGCTTGCCTGCGATTTTTTCCTCGGCGAACTTCTCGAGGTCCATCGTCGTCAGGCCCGGCCGAACAATTCCACGCAGCGCGGTCAAAACTTCGTAAACGATGAGGCCAGCGCGGTGCATTTTCTCCAGCTCTTCCGCACTGCGCAGATGAATGGCCATCTTCGTTCACTGGGACCCCGCAACTGCCGGAGTCGATTCCGCACCCGGAGCAGGTACCGCTGACCGGGGTAAACTCAAGCCGCTCCGCAAACAATCTCGTCGATCCGCCGCTTTACATCCGGCACACTCTGCGAAGCATCCACCGAGTGCAACCGGCCCAGCCGCTTGTAGTACGCAACCAGCGGCGCGGTTTGCTTCTCGTACGCGTGTAACCGCGGCGCCACAATTTCTTCGCGATCGTCGGGCCGCTGCTCGAGTTCGCCGCCGTCGGCGTCGCAGCGTCCTTGAACCTTTGGCGGGCGATCGAAAATATTATAAATCTCGCCGCCAACCTTGCACGTTCGCCGGCCGGTAATTCGCCGCAACACCAGCGCCGGGTCGATCGCCAAATGAATCACCAGCGGCGGTTTGTAGCCATGTTGCGCCAGCAGGACACCCAGATACTGCGCCTGCGCCACCGTGCGCGGAAAGCCATCGAACACGAAACCATGCCAACAGTCCGGCTTCTCGATGCGTTCCGCGACCATCCTGAGCACCAGCGAGTCTGGAACCAACTCGCCGCGCGCCATGATGGGCTTGGCCAACTGCCCGAGCGGCGCGCCTTTCGCGATGTTGTCGCGAAGCATGTCGCCCGTCGAAAGATGCGGCACGCCAAACTTTCCGGCCAGCTCTTTCGCTTGCGTGCCTTTTCCCGCGCCCGGAGGCCCGAGAAAAATCACGGCGCGATCCAACGGCTTCGCGGAGCGTGGCTCCGCCGCGATTCCGCCGGCTTTCATTACCGCCGGCCGCGCAGCCGGCCCTTCCGAGCAAACCCTTCGTAGTTGCGCATAACGAGCTGTGCCTCAAGCTGCTGCACGGTATCCATCGCCACGCCGACCACGATCAACAACGACGTGCCACCGAAATAGAATTGCACGCCAAGACCTTTTAGAAACCAGACCGGGAAATGCCGGTCAAACCATGCTCCGATACCCCAGCCGACGTGGTCGAGGTGAATACCGGTGATCAGCCACTCGGGCAACAAGCAGACGATCGCCAGGTAGATCGCCCCGATGAAGGTGAGGCGCTTTAGAATCCTGCTGACGTGGTCGCTAGTGGTGCGCCCCGGTCGGATGCCTGGGATGAAGCCGCCGTTCTTGCGCATGTTGTCGGCAAGCTCGGTCGGATTGAAGACGATGCCGACGTAGAAGAACGCGAACAGAATAATCAGGACGATGTAAACCAAGTTGTACAGAGGCTCGCCAAAGGCGATGACCTGGCTGAAGCTTTTGACGAAGGCATACTTTGTGCCGAACATCAGGGCAGCGGTGGCGGGAAACGCCAGCAGTGAGCTTGCGAAAATCGGCGGAATCACACCGCCGGAATTGACGCGCAACGGGAGATAGGAGGATTGCCCTCCCATGACCCTGCGGCCGACGACGCGCTTGGCATACTGCACGGGAATGCGGCGCTGTCCGCCTTCCACGAAAACGATGAAGGCGACGACAGCGATCATCAGCGCGACCAGGAAAATCAGGGCGAGCGGGGTGAAGGGGCCCCACGCCTGCGTCTTCGCCTTTTCGTACAGGTCCAGGATGCCTCGAGGCAGGCCGACCACGATGCCGACGAAGATAATCAGCGACATGCCGTTGCCGATGCCGCGCTCGCTGATTTGTTCGCCCAGCCACATGATGAACGCCGAACCAGTAGTGAGGGTCAGGATGGTCATCAGGACGAAACTGATGCCGGGATGAAACACCAGCGACTCGCCGCCGTAGGTCTGGGCCTGCAGGGCCGTGGCGATGGTCGTCGATTGAATGATGCTGAGCACGATCGTCAAATAGCGTGTGTACTGCGTAATTTTGCGGCGACCGAGTTCGCCTTCTTTTTGCAGCTTTTCGAGATACGGAAACACCACGGTCATCAGTTGCAGGATGATCGACGAGGTGATGTACGGCATGATGCCGAGCGCGAAAATCGTGAGCCGGCGCAGGTTGCCGCCGCTGAAGAGGTCGAAGATGCCCAGAAACGAGCCCGCACCCTGCTGGAAAATGGTTTCCAGCACGCGCCAGTTGATGCCTGGCGTGGGAATGTGCGCACCGATGCGATACACCGCCAGCAAGGCCAGTGTGAAGAGCACACGGTTCCGCAAATCCGGGATGCGGAAGAGGTTCTTGAAGGCTTCGAAGAATCGATTCATGCGCTTACGTTATTTCCTTGTGTTCACAGCCAAATTTCGCCAGCCAAATTACGTGAGCCAGATTACGTTACAACCTCGAATGTGCCCCCTGCCGCACTGATTTTCTCTTTCGCCGATGCGCTGAACGCGTGGGCGTGAATGGCGAGCTTGGTGGTCAATTGGCCATCGCCGAGAACCTTGATGCGATCGGTCTTGCGGCGGATGAAGCCGTGCGCACGAAGCAGATCGGGAGTCACGGTCTCACCCGCTGGGAAAACGTTGAGTTCGTCCAGATTGAGAACGGAGTAGGTGACGCCAAACGGATTGTGAAATCCGCGCTTGGGCATGCGGCGATGCAGCGGCATCTGGCCGCCCTCAAAACCCCGGCGGCGCGAATAGCCACGGCGGGATTTCTGACCCTTGTTGCCGGCGCCAGCGGTTTTGCCGAGCTTCGAGCCCATACCGCGGCCGACGCGAACTTTCTTGATGCGCGAGCCCTTCGGCGGATGCAAGTTCGACAGGCTGTACGGACGGCTACTGGTTGAAGACTTGCGCGCCGTTCGCGCGCTTCGAGGCCCGGTTCTGGTTCCTTTTTTCGCCATTTCCCTATTCCACCACTTTCACGAGGTGACGCACTTTGTGGATCATGCCACGAATCGACGGCGTGTCCTCGCGCTCAACCACCTGATGCATTCTTCGCAGGCCCAGCCCGCGTACCGCTTGACGGATATCGTCAGTAGAGCCGATGAAGCTGACCACCTGCTGGATCTTGATGGTGCCGGGGGCTTTCCCGGCCGCTTCAGATTTCTTTTTCGTCGTCATGACGCGCTCTCAACCACGGCGGCCTTCGGATACCTGCCACGAATTTCGTCCACCGTCTTCGAGCGCGTTTCCGCGACCTGAGAGATGTCTTTCAGGCTGAGCAGCGCCGCAAAGGTGGCTTTCACCACGTTGTGCGGGTTGGAAGTGCCCAGCGATTTGGTCAACACATTGTGAATCCCGGCCACCTGCATGACTTTACGCACGGGACCTCCGGCGATGACGCCGGTGCCTTCCGAAGCGGGCTTCAACAAAACCTGCGCCGAGCCGTAACGCCCCAGAACCTGGTGCGGAATCGAGGTGCCTTTGAGGTTGAGCTTGATCAAATTCTTTTTGGCCTGCTCGATGCCCTTTTTGATAGCCATGGGCACTTCGCGTGCTTTGCCCATGCCGAAACCCGCGTGGCCGTGATTGTCGCCGACAACCACCAGCGCCGAGAAGCTGAGGTTCTTGCCGCCCTTGACGACCTTGGTGACGCGATTGATGGCGATGACGTCATCTTTCAGGTCGGACGGATTCACCTCTAACAGGCGCCGTACCGCTAAACTGTCCCGCAGAATTTGCTTCGACATAGGCTTAGAACTGTAACCCCGCTTCCCGCGCCGCATCTGCGAGCGCCTTGACGCGGCCGTGGTACTTGTACCCGCCGCGGTCGAACACTACCTTGGTGACGCCGGCTGCTTTGGCGCGGTCGGCGATCGCTTTACCGATCACCTTGGCCGCCGCGATGTTGCCGCCGCCTTTGAGATTCTTTTTTGTTTCCTTGTCAACCGAACTGGCCGACGCGAGCGTCTGGCCGGTGCGGTCGTCGATCACCTGGGTGTAGATGTGGCCCAGCGAGCGGTACACGCAGAGGCGCGGGCGCTCGGTGGTGCCCATGACCCGGGTGCGCACGCGCTCGTGAATGCGGCGACGATGTGAATCTTTCGAGATGTTGCGAACTCTTGCCGATGCCACTGTTGCTTCTCCTTCGAAACTGGGGCCGCTTTTGACGGCATGGAACCGCACGGGCCTTAAGACCCGGCATTACACTTACGCCTAGGCGCCGCCGGCCTTCGCTCCGGCCTTGCCGGCTTTCTTCTTCAGCCGCTCGCCGGTGATGCGAACGCCCTTCTGCTTGTATGGATCGGGCGGACGCAACGAGCGAATATCCGCAGCGACTTGCCCGACCTGGCCTTTATCGGCGCCACTGACGACCAGATGCGTTTGCTTCTCGACGGCGATCTGAATGCCTTCGGGAATGTGAAACTCGATGGGATGCGACTTTCCGAGCGCGAAGGCGACCATCTTGCCCTTGAGTTCCGCGCGGTAGCCGACGCCGACGATGTCGAGATCCTTTTTGAAGCCGGTGGTGACGCCGGTGACCGCGTTGGCCACCAGAGCGCGCGCGAGACCATGCAGCGCACGGTGATCTTCGGTGGCGCGGATGGCGTTCAGCACGCCGTCTTTCTGCTCGAAGGTGATCCCGTGCGGAAGTGGAACCGTGAGCTTGCCCTTCGGCCCTTGCACTTCGACGCGATCGCTTTGCAGCGCGATTTTTACGCCGCTTGGCAGTGGAATTGGTTTGCGACCGATACGTGACATCTGTTTTCCCTTATCCTTAACAACGTGCTTAATTCTTACACCGGGCAGAGCAAGCCCACCCCTACAAAACCTGAACTACCAAACCTCACAAAGAATTTCGCCGCCGAGTTTCGCTTTGCGAGCGGAACGGCCGCTCATCAAACCTTTCGGCGTGGTGAGAATGCTGATGCCGAGCCCGCCAACTACCGGGCGAATGTCAGCGGTCCCCAGATAGCGGCGCGCGCCGGGTCGCGAAATGCGCTTCAGGCCGGTGATCACGCTGCGGCGATCGGGCGTATATTTCAGGAAAACGCGCAGCTGCTTGCGCGTCTTGTTTTCGTCCACCAGCTTGAAGGTTGAAATGTAACCCTCTTCCTTGAGAATGCGGGCGATTTCGGTCTTCAGCTTGGACACCGGCACGTCCACGCGCTGGTGCTTGGCGGCGGCGGCGTTACGGATACGCGTCAAAAAATCGGCGATGGGATCGGTCTGCATCTTTCTCCTAACAGCCCTAACCGGGCCAGCTCTACCAACTCGCTTTCGTGACGCCGGGAATTTCTCCCTTGAGCGCCATACCGCGGAAACAGATTCTGCACATCTGGAACTTGCGAATGTAACCGCGCGCGCGGCCGCAGACGCGGCAACGGTTGCGCACGCGAACCTTGAATTTCGGCTTCTTGAGTGACTTGGCGATTTTTGCGGTGCGTGCCATTTATTGTTGTACCCCCGGAGTTCGCAGCGGAAAGCCCAAACCCTTGAGCAGTTCGCGGCCTTCTTCGTCGTTGTTCGCGGTCGTGGTCAAGGTGATGTTCATGCCTTTGATTTTGTCCACACGCGTGTAATCGATTTCGGGAAATACCAGCTGATCTTTCAGGCCCAAAGTGTAGTTGCCGCGGCCGTCGAAGGCGTTCGAGGGCAAACCCCGGAAATCGCGCACGCGCGGCAGAACCACGTTGCAAAGCCGATCGATGAATTCGTACATCTTGTCGCCGCGCAACGTGACCGCACAGCCGATGGGCATGCCCTTGCGAATTTTGAAATTCGCGATGGACTTCTTCGCCCGAGTGATGATGGGCTTCTGCCCGGTGATCTGGCCGAGCTCGACCGCCGCAGTGTCCAGCAGCTTGGCGTTCTGGCTGGCTTCCCCGAGGCCGATATTCAGCGTGACCTTCTTGAGCTTCGGCACGGCCATGATGTTCTTCCAGCCGAAGTGCTTCATCAGCGCCGGCACCGTCTCGTTCCGATATTTTTCCTGCAATCTACTCTTCATCGCCTTCTCTACCTTTTCTCTCGCTTCTTGCTCTTACTTTTCGCCTTTACTTATCGAGCGTTGCATTGCAACGCTTGCAGTTTCGCGTCTTGGTGCCGTCGGGCAAAACGGTGTGGCCGATACGCGTATGTTTGCCACAACTTCCGCACACGACCATGACATTGGAAACGTTGATGGCGGCTTCTTTTTCCACGATGCCGCCCTTGATGTTTTTTTGCGGGTTCGGCCGGGTGTGGCGCTTTACGATCGCCACGTGCTCGACGACCACGCGATTCGTTTTCGCATTGATAGACAGCACGCGCCCGCTCTTGCCTGCGTCGCGGCCGGCGATCACGCGCACTTGATCGCCCTTGCGAATCTGGATGCGCTTGCGTTCCGTTCGTTCGTGTCTAAGTGTCATTGGCTTACCAAACCTCCGGAGCCAGCGAAACGATCTTGGTGAATTTCTTTTCGCGTAACTCCCTCGCTACCGGGCCAAACACGCGCGTGCCCACCGGCTCGCCCGCATCGTTGATCAGCACCGCGGCATTGTCGTCAAAGCGGATGTAAGTGCCATCCTTGCGCCGGCGTTCCTTGCGCATCCGAACGACGACGGCTTTCACCACCGAGCCCTTTTTCACTTGGCTCTCGGGCGTTGCTTCTTTTACTGAAGCGGTGATGACGTCGCCGAGACCCGCTTTGAGTCCGGCATCGCCGCCCACCGGCAAAATGCACATCAGCTTTCGCGCGCCGGAATTATCGGCGACGGTCAGCCAAGTTCGCATTTGAATCATTGGTCTGCTCTCCCGTTCCGTTTATTCCGCCGACGTATTTCGCGTCAGGATTTCTTTCAATCGCCAGCGCTTGAGCTTCGAGAGCGGCCGCGCGGAAACGATCCGCACGGTGTCGCCCGTCTTGGCTTCGCGCTTTTCGTCGTGCGCGTAAAATTTCTTGGAGATGCGCACCACGCGGCGGTACTTGGGGTGCTGCACCAGCCGCAAAACTTCCACGACGATGGTTTTTTCCATCTTCGCGCTGGTTACGCGGCCGGTGAGCACGTGCCGCTCGTGGCGCGCTTCCGGCGCGGTTGTCGGTGCCGTTGTTTCGGTTGCCATTACGCTTTCCTCGCTGCCGCGGGCCGAGACCGGGTCTGGGCCGGCTTAGTCTGAGCCGATAGTTCATTCGCGCGGAGCAGTGTTTTCACGCGCGCCAAATCTTTTCTGGCTTCGCGCAGGCGCTTGAGCGCTTCCGCCTGGCCGGTGGTCAGCTGAAAGCGCAACCGGAAAATCTGCTCGGTGAGCTCCTTCTGCTGTGCTTCGAGTTCGTTCACGCCCGCTTCGCGAATTTTTTCAATGCGTCGCGGCATGGTTAGAAGCTCCCCGCGCGGCTGACGAATTTCGTGGGAATCGGCAGCTTGTGCGCCGCTAGTCCCAAGGCTTGTTTCGCCGTCGCTTCGTCAATTCCGGCCATCTCAAACATGATGCGGCCCGGCTTCACCACCGAGACCCACTTTTCCGGAGCGCCTTTGCCCTTGCCCATGCGGGTTTCCGCCGGCTTCTTGGTAAATGGCTTGTCCGGGAAAATGCGAATCCAAAGTTTGCCGCCGCGCTTGATGAAGCGGGTGATGGCCACGCGCGACGCTTCAATCTGACGGTCGGTGATCCATGCAGCTTCCATGGCTTTCAGGCCGTACTCGCCGAACGCCAAATCTCCGCCGCGCCAGGCTTTTCCGTTGCGCCGGCCGCGCATTTGCTTTCTGTACTTCACTTTCTTGGGCATCAACATCGCTGTGTTCTCTTTTCCTCTTTACCCGACTGCTAAATCAATCCCTACAATCGATTACGCTACGGCGGCTACGCCTTCGCGCTCTTTCTGAATCTTGGAGACGCGCTTGGGCACGTTTTCGCCCTGATAAACCCAGCACTTCACACCAATCACGCCGTAGGTGGTGTTCGCTTCGGCGGTGCCGAAGTCGATGTCCGCGCGTAGCGTTTGCAGCGGCAACCGGCCTTGCAGGTACCATTCTTTGCGCGCGATTTCCGCGCCGTTCAGGCGGCCTGCGACGCGCACCTTGATGCCCTTGCAACCGAAACGCAGCGCTGAGTCCACCGCTTTGCGCATCGCGCGGCGAAACGCCACACGCTTTTCGAGCTGCAACGCAATCGACTCCGCGACCAACGTCGCGTCCAGTTCCGGGCGGTGCACTTCCTGAATGTCGATGTGCACCTCGCGCTTGGTGCGCTTTTGCACTTCCTGCTTCAGCTTGTCGATCTCCGAGCCCTTGCGGCCGATGATGATGCCGGGGCGCGCGGTGTAAATCCGCACCACCAGCTTGTTGGCCGCGCGCTCGATGTCGATCGAGCTGATGCCCGCGCTCTTCAGCTTTTCCTTCAACTCGCGCCGCAGCTTCACGTCTTCGTGCAGCAGGTCAGCGTAGTCGCGGTCGGCATACCAGCGCGACTTCCACGGCTTGTTGTAACCAAGTCGAAATCCGTACGGGTGCGTCTTCTGTCCCATTCCGTCCTCTTCTGTGCCGCTTCCGTTCCTATCCGGTCCCTTGTCTCCCGGCTTTCGCCGGAAGCGCTTTACTTCTTGCCCTTCTTCGACGGTGCTTGCTTGCCGGTCAATGCCTTGCGCACACGACGCGCCGTGCCGCGCACGCCCTTTTGCGCTTCGGCTTCCGCTTCGATCGCCGCCACGCGTTCAGCTGCAGCCACGTGATGCTCGGCCACGCCGACCCACAAATGCGCGGTGCGCTTCTGGTAGCGGAATGCGCGGCCCATCGGCGCTGGCCGCAACCGCTTCCATCGCGCGCCTTCGTTCACGAAACACTTCGCGACGAACAACTCGTCCACGTCGAGCGGCGCGCCGGCGTCTTCCGCCTTGCGTTCCGCGTTGGCGATGGCGCTGCGCAGCACTTTTTCGATGTGCTTCGCGGCGCGCTTGGGCGTGAACCGCAGCGTCTGCAGCGCGTCCTGCACTTTGCGCCCGCGAATCAAATCGATCACCAGCCGCGCCTTTTGCGGCGACATCCGCACGTGCTTGGCGAGCGCGTGCGCTTCGATCGAACCAGCCTGTTGTGTCTGTACGTCAACCATCGCTTATGCCTTCGGCGCCGCCGGAGCCGCGCCGCCTCCCGCGGATGCGCCCGCCCCTGCCGGAGCTGCGCCTGCCGCGCGCTCGAGCGCTGCTTTCACGGCGTGGCCTTTGAACGTGCGCGTCGGCGAAAACTCGCCCAACTTGTGACCAATCATCTGCTCGGTCACATACACGGGAATGAATTTCTTCCCGTTGTGCACCGCGATGGTGTGGCCAATCATGTCCGGCACGATCGTCGAGCGCCGCGACCACGTCTTCACGACTTTCTTTTCGTTTCGCGTGTTCAGTCCTTCGACCTTTTCGCGCAGGTGGCCATCAACAAACGGCCCCTTTTTCAGTGAGCGTGCCATCGATTCCTTATTCCTCCACGCGGCGCAACCGGACCCACGGCGCTCGCCGCATCTTTTTAAAGCCGCGCACCGGACCCGGTACGCGGTGCGATTTCGGGCAGAACGGGCACACGAAGCGCGTGCCTTGCGCGTTCGGAATACGCTCTACGATCACTGCCCACCCGGTCTTGCACAGCTTGTACAGCACCGGCTCCAGCGGAACCGCCACGACCTTTACCGGCCGCGCTGACTTGCTGCTTTTCACCGCCGCGCGCTTTGCCGGTGCCCGCTTCACGGGCCGCCGTCTCGACCGCTTGGCCGCCGTGCGCAACGACGTTCTTCGGCTGGCGTTGCGTCCTGTTCGAGTTGTTCGTGTCGCTCGCATCGTTTCTGCTCTCACCGAGCCGCTCTGCCATCGCCGCCCGATTTTTGCATTCGCTGCTGCTTTTCTTCCTTCTTTGCTTCTTTGCTTCTTTGCGTCGGTACTTCCTTACTTCCTTCGTTACTTCCTTCGTTGCACGATCTGCTTATCCGTGCGCTTGTTCCGCCGCGTCTTCTTGCCGAGGGTCGGGAAAGCCCAAGGTGTTTGCGGGTGGTTGCCCTTGACCTTGCCTTCCCCACCGCCGTGCGGGTGATCGACCGGGTTCATAGCCACGCCGCGGACGGTGGGCTTAACGCCGTGCCACCGCGTGCGTCCCGCTTTGCCGTAGGTTTCGTTCTCATGATCGAGGTTGCCGACCTGGCCAACCGTCGCCATGCAATCCACCGAAAACTTTCGTACTTCGCCCGAGGGCATCTTCACCAGCGCGAGGTCGCCCTCTTTGCTGAGCAACTGCGCTGCGCCACCCGCCGAACGGACTGCTTGTCCGCCGCGCCCCGGGTACAGCTCAAGGTTGTGCACCATCGTGCCGGGGGGAATGTGCTTGATCTGCAGCGCATTGCCCGGAAGGATGTCCGCGCCCTCGCCGGTCGAAACCGTTGCGCCCACTTCCAGACCCACCGGGTGCAGGATGTAGCGCTTCTCGCCGTCGGCGTAATGCAGCAGCGCGATGTTCGAGCTGCGGTTCGGGTCGTACTCGATCGACGCGACCTTCGCGGGCACGCCGACTTTGTCGCGCCGGAAATCCACCTGGCGGTATTGCTTTTTGTGACCGCCGCCGCGGTGCCAGATGACGATTTCGCCCTGGTTATTCCGCCCGCCGGAGCGTTTCTTAGGCTCCAGCAGCGCCTTTTCCGGCGTTTCCTTGGTGATATGGCTCTTGTCCAGGACGGTGATAAACCGCCGCGACGCCGTATATGGATTAAAGCTTTTCAGTCCCATCGCAACCTCTTACCTTTTTGCGCGCTCTTGCTGCCACTACCGCGCAACCTCAACTTCACTGCTCACTGCACTGGGCCGAGTGTTACCAAAACCTGAGCGCTACAAATTTTCCGCGTACTCGATCATCTTTTCGCCTTCGGCGAGTTTCACGTACGCTTTTTTCCAGTCCTTGCGGTAGCCCACGCTCTGGCCGCGGCGCCGCATCTTGCCGACGAAATTCGCGGTGCGCACGTCGTCCACCTTCACTTTGAAGATCTGCTGCACGGCTTCCTTGATCTCCGTCTTGGTCGCGCCAGCCGCCACTTCAAAGACCACCGTGTGGTGCAACTCTTTTACGCCCAGACCTTTTTCGGTGATGATCGGCCGGCGAATGATTTGATAGTGAGGGGCTGCCATACCTTATTCCTTCCCCTTCTTTGCTTTCGCGGTCTTTTTCGCCGCCGCTTTCTTTACCGGCTTGGCCGCAGCTTTCGCTTTTGGCGCCGCTTCTTTCTTTACTGCCGGCGCCGGAGCAATCGTCTCGACATGCGGTGTCGCCGCCGCCGCTGCCTCGGGATCGAGTGTGCGGATCAGCCGCGCAACCGCGTCTTTCGACAACAACAGCAAATCGTGGTTTAGCAAGTCGTACGCTTGCAAAACATTTGGCGCCACCAGCTTCACGCGCTCGAGGTTGCGACTGGCGAGTTCCAAGTTGCGGTTTTCGCCGTACGCCACGAGCAAAGCCGACTTCTTGTGATTCAGCTTGCCGAGAATCACGCTGAGCGCCTTGGTCTTCGGCGTTTCGAGCGACCACTCGTCGACCACCGTCAGTTTCTGTTCCGCAAACTTTGCCGAGAGCGCCGAGCGCAGCGCGCCCAACAGCATCTTCTTCGGCAGCGCGTAGCTGTAATCGCGCGGCTTGGGTCCGTGCACCGTTCCGCCATGCCGCCAGAGAGGCGAACGAATGGACCCGACGCGAGCCCGGCCGGTGCCCTTCTGCCGCCACAGCTTGCGGCCTGCGCCGCTGACTTCACTCTTGTCCTTGGTCTTGTGCGTGCCGCGGCGGATTTCCCGCATGTACCAGCGCGACGCTTCATGCAGCAGGTTTTGATTCACCTTCGCGCCAAACACCGCGTCGGCGAGCTCCACCTGCCCGACCTTCTTGCCTTCCAGATTCACTACATCCACGACCGGCATAATCTCGTTTCCTTATCGCGAGTTAAAACTCACTGCGTAAAACCGTTCCGGCCAGCCGGAACGCCCTTGCAACAAATACCTATTTCTTGCCTTGCTTGGCCTTGATCGTCTTACGAATCTTTTTTATAAAAATGTACGTTCCGCTTGGGCCCGGCACTGATCCTTTGACCAGCAACAGGTTCTCGTCGGTGTCCACCTTCACCACTTTCAAGTTTCGCGCGGTGACCCGCTCGTTGCCCATGTGCCCGGGGAAATGCTGGTTCTTCCACACGCGCGACGGGAACGAACTGCCGCCAATGCCGCCCGGCGCGCGGTGAAACATCGAACCGTGCGTCGCGTCGCCGCCGGCGTAATGCCAGCGCTTCACGCCGCCTGCAAAGCCTTTACCCTTGCTGACGCCGCTGACGTCCACCAGTTCGCCAGCCTTGAAATTTTCCACCAACACGCGGTCGCCGACTTTGGTTTCATCCGCCGACTCTTCGATGCGAATTTCCTGCAGCACCTTCATCGGCGCTACACCGGCCTTCTTGTAGTGCCCGGTCATCGCTTTGTTGACGCGCTGCGGCTTCACGAATTCCACGAGTCCAAGTTGCGCGGCCTCGTAACCGTCAATCGTTTTCGTGCGGCGCTGCACCACCACGCACGGACCGGCCTGCAACACGGTGCAGCCCACCAGTGTGCCGTCGTCCTGGAAGACTTGCGTCATTCCCAGCTTAATTCCGATAATCCCGTTGACCGCCATCGCCTTATCTCTCTCTTTCGCAGCATGTCTCGCAGTGCGGATATTGGCTGCGTGTTGCTCTTTGTTTAATTCTTGGCTTTCTTACTTCCCTGCGTGCCCGAACGCTTTAATTTCCACGTCCACGCCGGGGGGTAAATCGAGTTTCATCAACGCATCGACCGTATCCGGCGTCGGCTCGAGAATGTCGATCAGCCGCTTGTGCGTGCGCATCTCGAATTGCTCGCGCGATTTCTTGTCCACGTGCGGAGACCGCAGCACCGTCCAGCGGTTGATGGTGGTCGGCAGAGGAATCGGGCCTGCAACATCGGCTCCGGTCCGCTTGGCCGTCTCCACGATTTCCCGCGTGGATTGGTCCAGAATCCGGTGATCGTACGCCTTCAAACGAATACGAATTTTGTCGCCTTGTCTCATTTATTTATTCCAAAACCCTCTCTTGAAACCTCACTACTCGATGATCTCCGTCACGGCGCCGGCGCCAACCGTATGGCCGCCTTCACGAATCGCGAACCGCAATCCCTTTTCGAGAGCGACCGGCGTGATCAAGCTGACTTCGCAGCTCACGTTGT
>Ga0182018_10000804_pt1 | contig 38937 bp, 35 predicted proteins | sample 812P2MmetaG_FD_120490 | JGI IMG/M metagenome (GOLD analysis project Ga0182018, IMG submission 120490) | Permafrost microbial communities from Stordalen Mire, Sweden - 812P2M metaG | ecosystem: Environmental > Terrestrial > Soil > Wetlands > Permafrost | place: Sweden: Stordalen | collected... | reverse complement strand
ACTCGCCCGGAGAATCATCTGATTCAGGTGCAGGCGGGAGCTACGTTGCCTTCGACCGGTGGGCAACACAGTTCCCGCATCGAGAACTTTCGATGCGGTGAGATGTTGTCCTTCGCCGCCGGGTATTCGCAGGTTTGCGGTAGCGAGAAGGTGGAGAATAACAAGATCATTTATACGACCTTGGTGACCACAGCGGTCGAGAAGCTGAATATCCTGGACATGGTGACTGCGGACCGCATCGTAGCGCGCCTCGCCTCCAGCTATGAATCCGGTGGCGAGCCAAGCATTCTGCTAACGGGAAGCAGATTCGAGAACTTGCGTATCGCGGGGTGCAAGATCGACGTCGAACTTCATCACGAGTTGGCCCTCAAACTTGATACCTTTGAAGCCACAAGGAAAGAGTTTGCAAGTAATGCAGATTTCAGGAAAATGGCGTTTAATCCGGGTAGCTTGCCAAAAAAAGTCGAAGCTCACGGGATGATCCGTTGCTCGCTGGTCAAAGAACTCAAACCTCCGACGTGTCCGGGCATCGCGCGTCACGGACACTGTGGGCATGTATTGGAGGTTCCGGAATTTGGCAAAGTTTATTTGGCGGAAGTTGTATTCGAGTACGGGCGCAAGAGACTTACGATGCTGCGCATCGAATTGGGCTCACCGAATGGCGGCGGAGTCACGGTTGCCGAAGCCCACAGCAATGGGCGTCCTCCAACGTAAAGAGGTGCCTTCTCAGCCTGGCTCTTCTCGCATCCGCGTGCGGTCACCAGAGAGATCCCCAAACGGTGTACGACGACGCGAGCCTCAAATTGAAGCGCGGCGAAATCAGCTCCGCGCAAGAAGAAACAGATAGTGCGCTCCGGCGCTTCCCTTCCGAAGACACAGAATGGCATTGGCGCTTCCGGCTGCTTAAGGCCGAGATCCTCCATCGGCAGGGAAAGCAGAATGAAGCGTTGGCCCTCGTGAGCCGGGAACTCCCCTCTTCTCTCGCGAATGGCGATTTGCCCATCCGGCAGAAACTCGTTGAAGGAGCCGCGTGCGCCTTGACTTTGCGGCTCTCGGAGGCAGATCGCTTTCTGGCCGAAGCGGAACGGTTGGCAGGAACGGATCATCCGAACCTCTTGGGCGAGATTGCCATGAGAAGAGGGACGGTGTGGTTTTTGGCAGACAACTCGCAGAAAGCTGAGGCCAGCTACCGGAAGTCCCTGCAAATCGCGCGCGAAACGAAGGATGAATTCCTGGAATCCTCCGCCTTGGAGGGGCTGGGAGCCGTAGCCACGAAGACCGAGCATTACGACGAAGCCATCGACTTGGAGCAGGCTGCGCTTGAGGTAGCTCACTCCGTGGGCGCAAAACACTCCATGGAGCAAATCCTCGGAAACATGGCCTGGAATTATCGCAAGCTGGGGGACTTCGAAAATGCTCTCGCGCTTTACAATCAGGCGGAAGAAACCAGTACGCAGATCGGTGCAACAGATGACCAGCTTTATTGGTTGACCGGAATAGAAAATGTGTATTACGAACAGCAAGAATATGCCGCCGCGCAAATAGTGCTGGAGCAGGTGCTCGCCATGGTACGGCGCCAGGATGACAAGGGTACACTGACGGAAGTCCTGAACGATCTTTCGGAAATCGCGGTGGAAACGGGCCGGGCTGATGTTGCGGAAAATTACCAAAAGGAGGCGTTAGAGGTAGAGAAAGTCAATCCGGATCAGGCCGAACAGCTCGAATCGTGGCTCATTCGAGCTCGCATTCAGGAGAGCAAAGGCGAATATGCTTCGGCGAAGGAAAGCTTTCAACGGCTCATTGGGGAGCCGAAAACAAACTCCTCGCTGAAGTGGGAAGCGGAGGCTCGGCTGGCCAAAGTTTATGCGGAACAAGGACTGCATGCAAAGGCAGAAAGAGAGTTCCGCCGCTCGCTCGACACCATCGAGACGGCCCGCTCGTCGGTGCAAACCGACGAACTGCGGCTCTCCTTTCTTTCCACCGCTCTCTCATTTTATGACGACTATATCGAATTCCTGATTGCACATGAGCGTATCCAAGACGCACTTCAAGTAGCCGAGTTGAGTCGCGCGAGAACTTTGGCCGAAGGGCTGGGGAAGCGTCCGAACGGACTTTCGTTCTCGTCGCGCGATTTTCGACCTCAGGACTTGGCTCGCCGTTTGAATGCGAGGCTTCTCTTCTATTGGAGCGGACAGAATCACTCCTACCTTTGGCTGATCACGCCATCAAAACTTTCCTGTTTCCCTCTTCCGAAACAATCGGAGACCGAACCTGCAGTAAAAGCTTATCGTCAATCCATTTTGGATGGGCGCGACACTTTGACCACAGATAGTTCGGGCGGCGCGCGACTCTATGACATGCTTGTCGCTCCTGCAGAGAAGCTCATCCCCAAGAATTCGCGAGTGATTTTGCTGCCTTCGGAGGCTCTGTACGGTTTGAACTTCGAAACGCTTATCGTTCCCGATGCGAATCCCCACTACTGGATCGAAGATGTGACGCTGTCTGAAGCGGGTTCTTTGGCTCTATTGTCTGCCGCAAGTCAGCACGTTGTTATTGGGGACAAAAGCCTGCTTCTGGTTGGCAATCCGGAGCCAGCCGAATCAGGTTTTCCTGCTCTTCCACAAGCATCGGCCGAAATACAAAAGGTGTCTCAGCATTTTTCAGCAGCTCAGTGCACCGTGCTGCAGGGCAAGAACGCAACTCCAACCGCTTATCTCCACAGCCACCCTGAACGATTCACCTACCTGCATTTTGTGACTCACGGCACCGCCAGCCGTACAATTCCGCTGGAGTCCGCTGTCATTCTCACCAGGGAAGGTGATTCGTTCAAGCTTTACGCGCGGGACATCATCGCACATCCGCTGAAGGCGGAGCTGGTCACGATTTCCGCTTGCAATGGCGCGGGCACGCGCGCCTACGCGGGCGAGGGACTCGTGGGTCTCTCATGGGCCTTCCTGCGCGCCGGGGCCCGCAACGTAGTCGCTGCGCTTTGGGAAGTCAGCGATGCCTCTTCTACGGCCCAGTTGATGGACGCGTTCTACGGAGGACTGAATCGCGGCGAAGATCCCGCTACAGCCCTCCGTAACGCCAAGCTTTTCGTACTGAAATCGAATCTCAACACTGTTTTCCGTAAGCCCTTCTATTGGGCACCGTTTCAACTTTATGTAGGTTCCTAGCCGGTTCGAGCGCGGATGCCTGTGTTTTATTGCCCGCCGAAGGTCTTGCGGAGCGTGGCGATCGACACGTGTGGCCAGCTCAATGGTGCGGGTGGCTTCCCTGCCGGCAGAAGTGGGAAATTCAACAGGACCGTCTGCACGTATTGAAGTTGCATGAAATGATGCGCGGGATGCTTGATTCTCTCGATCCAGAAGGTGGCGAACATCAGTGCCGCGTTGGCGTTGGTTTGGAGGAAAGGAAGGTTCTCGATTCCACCGCCACCGTTGGTTACGGGGCCTGAGCCAGCAGCAGCGGTTGCAATTTGCAGCACGACCATTTCTTCGATGTCCTGGCCTTGAAGCGCCTGCTGCAACAGACGAGTTGGATCGTTCACAACGGTTTGCATGGGAACGCCGTCGATCTGTGCGGGAAGCGGGATGGGGGGCGTATTGCCGAACGGTGTTCGGGAATTCGTGGCGGCCGGGGTTTGATTCGAAAGAGCGTATTCCGGAAAGCCACCCTGCGTGCCGCCAGCCGGCATCGCGCCACCTTGTGGGAATGGAGCCGTGTTTACCGGCTGAATTTGAAAGGTTCCGCCAGGCGGGTTCACCGAAATGGCTGTGCCTTCTGCTAGCACAGCGTTGCCGTGCGGTATCGTGGCCATGCGCGCGACGCTTGCGGTTTCCGGCGGCGCTGTGGTCTTGGGGATGTTGACCCAAATTCCAGGCTCGATGTGCAGCGCCCCGCCCGTAACTGAATCGCTGATTTTCTGGAGGTAGGTTAAGCCGAACAGTTCGATATCGTCCTGAGCATTGCCGCGATTGGGAATCGACGTAGCGATAGGATCGAATCTCAATGTTTCGCTGGTTTGATTAAGTTCAAGGAATAGTGGGGCATTTCCTTCCTTATCTGGCCGGGCAATCAGGTTGAAACCTTTTCCGTGCCAGGTACCGGCAAGCTCCGCAAGAAGACCCAAACTCTCTAGTACTTCACGGCCGGGCGTGGCAATGCGCACCGACGGGATGTTGGTCATGAGGTTTCTCCTTTTATGAGCCTTGTCTTTCGCGTACTTTCTGAGTCGTGATTCGACGAGGCCGTTCGTTTCAGATCGGAACGCATACAAAGTCGTCTTGCATTTCAAAACGCGAGCGGAGGCAGACCTCAAATCTGCCTCCGACTCTATTTATGGGTTGTTTTATCCCGCAACCCCCTTTCGATTTTGTTGAGATACCGGTGTGCCTCCCAGGGCTGCCAAGAACTTTGCGCCGTCCGGGCTTCCCAGGCCGGTGCAGGGATCCCATCCCCGTGCAGCCTTGTACCCGTCATTGTTGCCAACTGTAATGTCATGAAAAGTTGCGGCCAGATTCGTTTCGTAGATTAGCGGATTGAGAAAGCCCACTGGCTTACCAAGGGATTGGTTGATCAGCGCAAGCAAGCCTGCCCAGAGGGGCGCAACAGCGCTGGTGCCGCCGATCACGGTTGGAGATCCGTCGACTACTATGTTGTAGCCGGTTGCCGGATCCGCGTCCCCCGCAACGTCGGGAACGCCACGTCCCGGCTTGCCATTTGGAGACTTGGGGACATTCGCATTCTGTTGCCAGGTCGGCAGCGGAAATACCTGGCTGACTCCGCCGCCGGTGGCTCCTTCCTGATTTTTCAGTTCATTCCAGACCACTTCACTTTCGATGTTGGTTCCAGACAGCACCAGCTTCGTGCCACCGCAGCCGGTCATATGCGGACAGGACGTCGGGAATTCGACGACCAGTTCGCCCTTCGGATTGCCATCGGTGGCACCGTTGTCCCCGGCAGCCACGAAAATGGTGACCCCCATGGTCGCAGCATCCTCAGCCGCAGAGTCAAAAGCATCCATCGCCTGCTGCGTCCACGTGTTTTCGGGCCCTGCCCAGCTAATGGAGATCACATTTGGAGTGAGCGCGGTGTCATGGATCGCGGTGGTCAGCGCATCGAGGAATCCCTGATCCGTGTTCGGAGCGAAATAGACGGCGATGTGCGCTTTGGGCGCGATCGAACCTGCCACCTCGATGTCGAGTTCGACTTCGCCATCTGGACCGCTGGGATCTCCGGTTGGAGCGTTCGAGCCCCCATCCACACCAATCGCGGTGACTCGTGGAGTGGAGAGATTCAAGTTGCTGAAGAAATTATTCAGGTCCGCCGGCTTGTAGCCTCCTCCCAGTTCGAGGATGGCGATCGACTGGCCCGATCCATCACCTGGCGGAAAATCGTAGGCTTGTGCAACTTGTGTTGGAGCATAGCTCAACTCCTGTGCTTGTGCCCGGACTTGGCCTGTTGCTTTGGGGCGGATGCGGAAGTGGGGAGTTGCCTGAGGGCGGTTGTCCAGACCAAAGACTCCTTCAATCGCCGATTCCAACTCTGCGGGAATGGTCAACGTGCCGCTCCGGCCACGATACGAACCCTTGGTTGGGTGTTCATAACGCTCAAGCGTTACCTCAAACGCGCGACTGAACGTGCCAACCGTTCCGGACAAAACCACGGAACGCCGGGCCGGGCTTTCCTCTTTCACCCGCAGTCCATAATCCGACGCGAACTTGCGCACTTTGGCAAGGTCGTCAGAACCCGCTCCATGCTGTTTCGCAAATTCCTCCCGGCTGAGGTGATGGCGCTCCTTGGGAGGCAAGGATCCTAATTCCGCGAGATTGGGATAGGTGCCTGGTTTCGATCCTCTTCGAAGAAGGACGGTCACCTCCATTTTCTCATCCGGATTTGCGGGCCCAATTGACTTGGCGTCTTTCATCGGCGCACGTTCACTTTGCGCAAGGCGATACCTATTCTGAGCGGCGGTCATGTATCTTCTCCTTTTACGTTCCTGGCAGCATTGACGAGTGCGAAGGAGCAGCAGTCAGTGCGTTAGCACCGTGATTTCAAGCAGATTGGATGACAGTGACCTTTGCTGGGCATGGGATTTGAGTCGGAGTCTGCGATTTCCACGGTTGGAAAATAACTGACTTCGCTCCCTCGATACTTGGATAGTGCGTTAAGCGTCCAAAACGTTTCATCTCTGGCCGTGCTCAGAACGAAAGAAATCACATCGTCCCCTGTGGCCTGGGCCTGTTCTCGGCAGTCCAATTGTTACTAGGCAAGTTCTCATCGACTCCAAATGTCGAAGCCGCCGGGGGCTCTTATGGCGCGAGGCTGTAGAGATCCACGCCGCCGTTGTAATTGGGCACATAGATTTGGCCTCCGTCAATAACCGGGGGATCAAATTTGTTAAACAAAAACTGAATGGCGAAGCGTTGGGAGTCCCAGAGAACCTTCAGTGATCCGTCCGCGGCCAGATGTACGGCATCATAGACGAGCAAGCGGCCATTCACGACATCCGCATTTGCATCACCGTAGGGAATCGTGCACACCAGGATCGCTGAATTGGCGGGATCCGCAGCATTGCTCGATCCGGAACAAAAACCACCTGGCATTCCTCCCGGAGGGTTCTCCCGCACGTTCACGCTGGCGAATTCGTTGCTTTGCGCAATGTAGGTTAGTTTACCGGTCGAACTGACAGCCCATTTATGCAGTTGCGAATTCTCTCCCCAGGCGAAAATCGTCCATGATTGCAGCACCGGGTCGAAGAACTGCACTGGCGTCATGTGGAGATGTGCGGTGTCGCCTCCGGGGAAGAAGTTCAATTTAGTCGGATCTTCCGGGCAAGGATCAACCGGCCCCGGACTCATGGTCAGCCAGACAGGAGGCGCGGCGAGTTTTGCGCAGTTCGCTTTAGGATTGCTCAAGTCCGCCGCGGTAGTCCCACCAAGGCTTGCCGTTTTGATCGGATAGGCGATTCCGTCCTTTCCGGTCGCCACGCAAACGCCAATGGAGAAAATGCACGCCGGACCAGCCGATCCCCAATCTTCGTCAGACCAGTTGCCAGTGGCCATATCCGGAAAAAACAGGACAACTGGCCTGCCTTGGTCGTTGACCATGGACACCTTTGTTGCCTTCGTCAGCGAAATGTTCATCCCGCTGCCAACCGGCTTAATCCCTTCGGAGGCAGAGCTCATGCCGGCCAGTTTGACGGCCGGCTTAGCCGTCTGCCCAGTTCTGGCGAAGTCCGTCCAGGGTGTCCAGTGATCGACCACCTGCAGCTTGGCCGGCGCCCCTCCCGAAGGAGGGGTGTACTTCAGTTTGAGGAACGACTCACCCCACTGACGGATACCGTCAAAATCGCCATTTCCGGTGAGCACGTAGAGGAAGCCTTGCGCATCTTCCGCTGCGCCTTGGCCCGCCATCCAAATACCAGCACCCTCGCCCGAAGTCATCGCCAGCATGGCGGTCACCTTGTTGCCGGCCACATCAAAGGCGAAGCAATAGCCAGAAGCAACACCCGCTTGAGTTTCGTTGATGGTGCCCGAACAGCCAAAGACGGTTTTTACACCGTTGATGTTCGTCTCCACGAGAGAGGATCGTTGTTTGCGCATCGCCGCGTTGAAGCCTTGTGTCCCACTCTTTCCTTGGAGCAGTACCTTTGCTAGCTGTGTCCCGTCGGCCACTTTCAAAACGAACATGAAATAGCGTGCCGTTTGTGGGTTGCCGGTTTTGTCTCCTGAGATCCAGGCAACCAAGTACAGTCGTTGGGTGTCTTGATCGATGACACCCGTACTCAAAACACCCCACTTGTCATTAATCTGGTGACAATCAATCGTCGGGAATGCTCCGATACATCCATCAGGTTTGACCTTTCGCGGTCCAACGGGCGTGTTTCCGTTAATCGGGGTACCTAGGGCAACGCTCCACAAACCTTCACCGGTGTGGGCGTCCACGCCTCGAACAACGTTCGCCATCGATGGCAACACCATGACATCACGTGTGGTGCCGTTGAGAAGTTTCACATCGGGTAGGATGAGTGGTTGCGCTTCCATGCCCCGCGCATCTCCAAATACCGGAATGATCGTAGCTCGCGTGATTCCTTTGGTCTCAACGGATGCTTGAGTCAGTTGCGTCTCATGCGGATTCCAGCCGCTTCTTGAGTTATCCGCGGAGCGTGTGAGCCAGGGCACCATGATGGATTGGGCCATGCAGTTCTGAGTGACGGCAAGGAGACCTGTGCAGATGAGCAGGCATACGTGACAGCACTTCCTGCGTGCTCCTGCGAAGCGGCCACCGAGCAAGTCGGCCGGTGTATCGAATCTTTGAGACATTCGCAAATGGACCATATTTTCCTCCTCGAGCGATCAAAGACACGGCCCAGGAAACACGCGCCGGTTTCGCCTGCCTTTAAACTTGCTGGACTTTGCGAAGTTGCTGTGACAGGTACGTAGCCACGAATGCTTGCAGCTTTGAAGCGCCGCCGAGCCCGAAGGCGGCCTCGATCAAGAAGCCCAGCAAGTGGTGTGGCGCTTGCGAAGCGTCGAGCAATGCGCGAAGAACAGTTTCCGTGCGCGTTACCGCCAAGCCTGCCACTTGTTGGATCCGGTCAGGCGTGGTCTTGAAATTCGCCCGCGGTGCGATAGAAACTTGGTTCTGCACGGAAGGCATCAGGGGAATAATCGGAAACCATCGTTTGTCGAGATCCGTTGTGACACCGGGAGGGGGTTTTACGGCGAACTTCGCGATCGCTGGCGTCGGTTCGTTGTCATCCCGCGGGAGTCCCGCTCCGACAATCACATTGTTCTCCGGCAACACGAAATAAACCTCAAGAAATCGCTGGCAGTTTCTCCTGCCCAACTGATAATCGCGGTCGCGGAATTTTTGGTCGATGAATCCGCCAAAGGCGCCGAGTGAACCGCACAATAGAGAAGGAAGTGCGGGATTGGTGTCGTCGCTTGGAGCAATGGCGAAGCGGCTGTGCACGTCGGCATTCTGAATCAGAGAAAGACTCTCTCCCTGAAACCGGGTTTGCGTGAGGAAGGTCGGAACCAGAGCAAGAATGCTGTTTACGAGCGAGGACCGTTGCGTGGCGTTATACGAGGGGTCAAAGGCATCATCGCCGGGAAACGGCGCAACGGAGATGACTGCCGCGTTAGCGGATGTCGCTTGCCTCGGATTATGGTCCGAGGGTCCACCGCCCGCCTGACGGACAAGAAATTGGCGAGCGCATTCGAAGGGGTCGTTGTTGGTGACCCCGCCGTCGGCACAAACGATATCGAACTGTGCCGGAACGGTCTGGTTATCCCACGATGGTTGGACCGTCGTCGCGATCTGGCAGCCGGGCTTGGTGACCGAAAAGGGATCAGGATTGTTGAGGACCCATTCCTTTCGGCGATAGTAATCGGCCGTTCGCGTGAGTATGCGTGCTGCGAGCATGGCCGGGAATGCACCGGTCGCCATGGCGGCTTGCTTTAGAGTCGGCCAGGCGTCGCCGGTAACCGGCGGATAGACGAGGGGCAAGTAGTTAGCCGGGTTGGCATGGAGACTCGGGACGAAGCGGAAATTCATTTCATCGGCGTGATAGTTGATGCGCTCCTCAAAGGACCCGCCATTCGCGGGATCGACGCTATAGGGAATCCCTCGCAAGTTGGTCACCGTCAGAATCAGTGCCAACTCGGGGGAAACCCAGAGACGGGTTTTCCTTCGGGCAGGATTGGGGGCGATCTCGATGTCTGCGATTTGGTCGATGGGGGTGCAATCAAGAATGGAACGCACGACTCGTGGTTCTTGACTCAAATCCACAATGCCGAGCAGAGGATCGATGTCGATGCGCTGCACCCAGCAGTCATAGAGGCGATTCACAGGGGCGGTGGCGAGCGGAGCTGTTGTGGTCACGTGATCGAACTGTTCCTGAAGAGACACAGCGCCGATGGCCGCGCACATCCCGCCGGCGGAAGCCCCCGAGAGAACTTCGAGCGAGACCTCGTGCGCAGGGACTTCCCACTTCGAAATGTCCGTTCCGTGGGTGCTTTTTTGTCGTTCGCGCTCGTCATACCAGGCGTCGAGCGCGTCGATAAGGAAATCGAGAACGCCGGCGGTGTAGGCTCCGGCAGAAACCGCTCCGGCCATGTTGAGGCCGATTCGGAAGGGGAGCGGGCTCCTGGGAAGGGGCGCTGCGTTGTTTTGCTTAGCACTTGGAACGGGCTTGCTCTTTGGACTGGTTTGCTGATTGTCCGCCATCGAATTTCCCCTCGGGCTAACTCGCGTTACGAATAACTTGAAATTCTCACGTTGGGCACACGTGGTGGGTCAGCGCGGTGCGGGTTCCGGCGGATTGCCGGCGAGGCGTGGATTCACAACGGTATTTAACAAGTCGAACCAAAAAGGCGCACCCAAGGTAACGGCAAAGGTGGTAAGGAGCACGCCAATGATTTTCCAAATCCAATCGCTCGCACAGCCGGGGATGGAGCGTGCATCCGTTGGCTCTGCGCCGGAACCCGGTCGCGAGAGATTCCATCCAATGGGAGGTACGCTGATGGAGCGCAGGGTTGCGGCAATTTGAGCCGGCGTAGGGTTTGGATTGCTTTGGGCGGCCACGTCTTCCGCTTTCTTGGCCACTTCGCTCCGGAGTGTCTGATCGTTCCAGAGTTCTCGCGTGATCATCAAGGTATCACCGTTCAGAAATGCACAGAGCAAAAGGCCCAGCACGAAGATAATCCATTGGGCCTTTCGCTTGTACCAGCCACTCACGCGTTCCATGCTGTCGTCGTACCAGTTTTCGACTCGTTTCCTGGCGGTATCGAGATCTCCCTGGGCGGAATTTAGAAGGCCGAGAATCGTGCTCTGAATGCTCGCGCTGGGAATGTTCTTGAGGCCGGACGTCAGATCCTGAAGTGTTCTTGGGCCCGCAGGGGTTGGAGAAGACAGCACGTCGAACAGAGCCAGTGCGAAATTTCTCGAGGAGATGTAGGATGGCTTTCCCCCTGGTTCCACGCTGCTGGCGATCAGGTGGTTTGCGAATATTTTCGACGCGAGCCCCGGGTCGCCCAACATTTTGCCGATGGCCTCTTCGAGGGTGCGCGCTCTCATGTCGAAGATCCGCGCGACAAGTTCCTTCAAGGAAGAGCAGACCATGCTCAGCGCCCAATAGACAAAGACGACTCCTGCCACCACCTCGGCGACCTGGGATCCAAACATTCGTCCCTCCTTGGAGCGTTGTGCTCCTGCGATCCACTTGCTGGAGCCGAAACTCCCGTTGACTCGAGGTGTAATTAACAGATAGTGCTCCGAACTCGTGAAACGTTTCGGTTGGATCGCTCACTAGATATTCGAATCCTAGGAACGAAGCCGGCTCTTTTTGAGAAGGAAGGCTTCCCGCGAGTGGAAGGGCCGACGCAATGCAGGTCTAGCACGGGGGTTCACCGAAAGAGTTCGCCGATCTCCGGACTGACTTGGGAGGTTTCGTGGGCGCCGCGCTCGGCAATCTGCAACATCTTGTTGTTCTGATGATGGAAAACCGCTCCTTTGACCACATGTTGGGTGGCCTCAAGAAGCAGAATCCAAAGATCAATGGCGTTGTTGGAAATGAAGCAAACCCGGACACGGCGGGTGCCATGGTCCAGGTCAGCCCTACGGCCCAGTTCGAGGGCCAACTGAAGGACGACCCGGATCACCACTTTCCTGGCGTCGATCTGCAAATTTTCGGTGGCTCCCAAGTAAGTGGGCGCGTTGCGACCATGGATGGGTTCATCAAGAGCTACTTCAGCCAGGTGAACGACGTGAAGACGTCGCACGCGATCATGAGTTATTTCGCGCCGGCCCAGCTTCCGGTGCTGACGACACTGGCGACGGAATTCGCGGTGTTCAACGGATGGTTTTCCTCGATTCCCGGCCCGACGATTTGCAACCGCGCGTTTGCGCACTACGGCACTTCGTTCGGACAAGTGAGCATGGACATCTTCTATCTCCTGTACCCCATTTTGAGCATATACGAGCGCATGATCGCGGCCGGAAAAACAGCCAAGATCTACTACTACGACGAGACCAGCTCGACGATGGAGATTGTGAACTTGCTGAAGAACCAGCCGCAACTCTTCGGGACCTTCCCGCAATTCCTGGCGGACTGCAAATCCGGGGCGTTGCCGCAATACAGCTTCGTGGAGCCCTGCTACAACGACCACACGGGGGACGACGGAGGGGCCATCCTAGCGAGCGACCAACATCCCGATCACGACGTGCGCGAAGGCGAGCGGTTTATCGCGACCGTTTACAACGCGATCCGAACGAACCCGAACCTTTGGAATAGCACGGCTCTGCTCGTTGTCTACGACGAACACGGAGGACTCTATGACCACGTCGTTCCTCCGGCATGCACGCCCGACGGATACGTGGCGCAGCCTTCGGCTACGAACACACCGCAAGCGTTTGCCTTCGACCGCCTAGGCATTCGCGTGCCAGCGATTCTTGTCTCGCCATGGATTGCGCGAGGAACGGTTGTTCCCGGCCCAGAGGATCCAATCAACGGGCGCGTTTTCGAGCACGCGTCGATTCCAGGGACGGTGACGAGCTGCTTCCTGCAGGGCGACGAGAAGCGCACCATCCGCGAACAAAAGGCCCAGACGTATCTCGATCTCTTGACTGACCAGTTGCGGCCCGATGGCGACTGCATCACGTTCGATTTGTGAGGCGACTCATGGATACCCGCCCTATGCGAGTGACTGTTCCGAAGACACCGAAGGAGTCGTTCAATCCCGACCGGCCGGCTTCGAGCCTGTTGCGTTCGCAGGCACTGCATCTCCAGGAGGCTCTCGCCAAACATGTTGGAGAGATTGCAGCGGTGCTCGCGATCAGTCCCTACAAGCTTCGAACGGAGAAAGAACTCGGCGCCTATGCCAAAAAGGTGACGGCCATCCTGCATCCGCACGAATCGCCGCCGCCGCGAAAGTGAGCCGATCGATGCGATGGATTCCCGCAATTGTTTTGCTGCTAATGCCAGGAACCGGCCATGGACAGGATAGCCAGGCGCCTACCCCCGCGGCGCCAACGGCGACAGTCGACTCTCCGAATGAGACCGACAAGCTGAAACAGAGCTGCGGCGCATTCACGTTCAAGGCCGTGCCCGACTGCGTCGAGGAAGTGTTAACCGGACAGCCTGTGCACATTGCCGTCGGCAGCATCGCTCCGCAAAACGGATTCGGCGCAGGGCTCGCGTACGTAAAGAATAAGAACACGGAGAACTGGCGGATTAATTCGGATCTCGACGCTGTTGCATCGAATAACGCCTCCTGGCGCGCCGGAGCTTACGTGAAGTTTGTGCATAGCGGGCAGGCGCTGATCGGGCATCATCTGGGCTCACAAAACGTGAAGCCTAATTGGACCGAGCTTCCGGAGCATCCCGTCCTCGGCTTATACGCTCAAGCCATTTCCTTAGACAAACTGACGTATTTCGGATTGGGGCCGCTGACGACCGAGGCTGGACGTTCGTTTTATGGAATGCGCGAGGTGATCGTCGGTGGCAATGCGGTTAAACCTGTTTACCAGCCGCTGAAGATTTCGGTTTACGGCGAAGTGAATGGGCGATTTGTGGCGCTGCAGCCCAGCACCGGACAACCGAGTCCTTCGATTGAACAGCTGTACACCGAAGCGACGGCGCCGGGATTGACGACTCAACCGGGAACCTTGCAGTTCGGCGAAGGGCTGCGCATGACGCCGGTTCTGGCGAATGCCGTTGTGCGGTTGAATTACAGTGTGGCGTACCAGCAATACGTCGCGCCGGAGAACTCGGCATTTTCCTTCCAGCGACTGACTGTGGACCTCGGTCACATGTTCGCCCTCTATTCGAAAACGACGCGAGTTCTTGCGCCGCGGACCGGCAACGGCCCGGACGAGTGCTGGCTCGATTCGACCGAGAAAAATCCGGAGTGCCCCAAGGCTCTTACGAGAAATGCGGAGGGCAGCATAGGTTTTCGCCTGTTTAGCGCGCTTTCCGTGACGCCGGGAGGGAACGTAGTTCCGTTCTATTTTGACCCGACCCTTGGGGGTTCGGACATCAACGGCAATGCGTCGCTTGCAAGTTATCAGGACTACCGATTTCGTGCGCCGGACGTGTTTTTCCTTCGCGAAAGCTTCGAGCACTCGATTCTGGGTCTGCCACTCGGCGTTATGGTGATGGCGGACGAAGGAAAGGTAGCGCTGACGCGAGGAGGTTTGGGGCCAAGTCCCTGGGTGCACAGTTTTTCCGCAGGTCTCACGCTGCGCGCCGGCGGCTTTCCCGAGGTGTACCTGTTGTTTTCCTGGGGAGGCAACGAAGGAACACATACGATCGCGAACGTCAACACGTCACTGCTCGGCGGAGGGACACGGCCGTCGCTGTACTAAGAGCGAATACCTACGCGGTTCGCGAGGGAAGAGACGTTCATGAAAAAGAATGCCGGTATACTTACGGCTCTTGCGGCGGTGCTGGCGTTTTTTGGATTGTCGAACCTGCCGAAGAATTCCTCCGGAGGCCAGGCCAAAACGGAAACCAGGAACGGAGCGAAGCCGGCAACTGCCGTGCATCCCCCGGTGATCTCCTCTCCCTGCCAAGCAATTCAAAAGCGGCTTCAATCGATTGTAGCCGACACTCCGGACGAACAATGGAGAGCTCCCGATTTTTGTTACCCCGACAATAGAGTGCCGAACGTTCAGAAATTGTCCGCCTCGAATGTCGTCTTTGTGATCGCTACGGCCCCTAATCCCCTCGTGACGCATCTGCCGCTGCTCTTTGACCGCGTGGTCGAAATCATCCAGCAGGCCGCCCAAGACAGCAAATACTCCTACGACTCGTCCTGGCTTCCCTGGAATCAGACGAAGGAGTATTCCAGTCTTGCGGATCAGCTCGCGGCAGAAAGCGCCCAAAGTCTCGAGGAGAGTGAACCGGGTGTGCTCGTTTTCAGAAGGCTACCCGAGAAGGCGACAGGTCCATTCTATAAGGGCGGGTTGGCGGTGTTCATCGTTGCTGAGTTGCCTACAGGAGGCCTCAATCAAAAACAGTTTGAGAACGCGGTGGCATGGATAGATGAGCTCGGGGGATTTTCGGAGGGCCACAAGCTTAACATTCTGGGGCCGACTTTCTCGGGGTCGCTCCCCTCTCTTTATCGGTCACTTCATTTCCCCCAAGTAACTTCTTCTTTGGGCGAATCTAGCGAGCGCATCCGGATTTCAAGTGGAAGCGTGTCCTCGGACGCGGGCTACAAGTGGTTTACGAAAAAACTCAGGGACGAGAGACTGGGCTCGTTCGAAACCGCCATGGAGGGAGACTCCGTCCTCCTCCGGCGTTTTTGTGAGTACATCCACTCACAAGGTTATCAAACCGAGCACGTAGCGGTGCTTTCGGAGGATGAGACCGCTTTCGGAGGGGTAGCCGAAGACCGTCTTGATAATCCCAACGACCCGAGCGACGTCGAAAGAGACAAAAGTAAAGACAAAGACAAAGACAAAGACGGTGACGGTCCGACTTACCTCTACTATCCGCGGGATATCGCGACCCTTCGATCGGCGTATGAAGAGCAATCCATTCTCAGTTCTCCGAAGCAGCAAACCAATACAACGTTACGAGGGGATCTAAGCGAGCTTGAGAGCATCGAGCACGATACGGTCCGCAGCTATGGGGGGCAATTGACGCCCCTGGCGCAGGAGTCGCTGCTGCTTACCATCACCGATGTGCTACGAGAAAAGAAAATTGAATTCGTGGTCTTGCGCAGTACCAACTCGCTCGACCAGGTTTTCCTCTGCCAGTTCTTGCGGCGGTCGCTTCCCGAAGCTCGATTGGTGATCGATGGCTCCGATTTGCTGTTCCGACGCGGGGCGGAAGGATCGTCGCTTCGCGGAGTCATGGTTCTGTCCACATACCCGCTGCTCGTCTGGCAACAGGATTGGACTTCATCGCAGCTACCTGGGTCCCCTTCGGCGAGGAACGGCCAAAGCTACAGGATCTTCGGAGAAGACGTTGCCGAAGGCTTATACATTGCGGCGCGCGGACTGTTTGACGATCAGGGCTCCGAGGTACCGATTGCGAACTATGCTCCTCCGGCGTGGGCACGGACAACGGGTGAGGGCGACGATGCGCGGCCGCCTACTTGGCTAACCGTGATTGGTCATCGCCAATTCTGGCCCGTGGCTGTACTTGACTCGCAGACGCTCGTGAAAAGCAAAGCGACCTCCCTATTGCCAACGACTCCCATGCCGAACAATTCGTGGATCTCCATCTATGGTGACCCGTTCGCAATGAGGCTGGTGCCTCTTGAATTCTGGATACTGCTCCTACTGTGCTTTGCTTGGAGTTTTCTGCACCTGCTCTGGTGTGCGCGCGGGTCCATTTCGCCGCTGCCTGCATCTTTTCGGCTCGCGTACTTCGCTCCCGTTTCGAGGTGGCAGCACCCTGCGCTCATTGGGTTCGGAAGTACGCTGGTAGCGGCCGTCGCCGTGGTTGTGGTGACGATCCCGGGTTTGTTCACGTGGAAACCGACTGGGTGGAACGAATTTGTTGTTGCCGCGTCGGTTCTGGCGATCTTGCTTTGTGCCTATGGCGCCTGTGCAACAAATTACACCTTACCGCCGATGAGCGACGCCGCTTTCACCAATCATGACGCAAGAATCAGCCGACTAGTTGCGGCTTGGGTCTCCCTGGGCCTTGTCGGCGCATTCTTGCTGGTGCGCGTGGGATTCCTGCTTCAATTAACGAAGGCCAACAAGATTCCTGTTTTTTGGCGGAGCGTTCACCTGGTCAGCGGGGTGTCACCTTTGCTGCCGCAGCTGTTTCTGGTCGCTGGCATGTACTTGTGGTTTTGGTTTGGCCTGCGCGGGCTCGCTCTATTTGGCAACGACCGTCCGTTCTTGCCAAAGGAGAGTGACTTGAAATTGACGGACGGAACCCCAACGATGCCCATGTTCAGTCGTGAACAGTTGGCAAAACCGGTCGAAGACCGGGCGCTTCCCCTGGGAGGACGCTATCTCGCGACCCTCGGGGTGATTTTTCCGATCGTCGTGGTCGTCTGCGGGATTGCGTTGCACGGCATTTGGCTACGCACGCTCGGAGAGCGAAGCTTCGGCATTTTTATCTTTTTCTGGCTGACGTTTTCGATAGCGCTCATCCTGGCGGATACAGCGCAGTGTTGGTCGACCTGGAAAAATCTCCAAGTTTTGCTCATTTATCTTGACCGTTTGCCGTTGCGCCGCACATTAAACGCGCTTCAAGGGCTGTCCTGGCGCTCGGTCTGGGCGATGAGCGGCAACGTCCTCGCTGAACGATATTGCATGGTTTCGCGCCAGATCGAAGCGATGAGGCATCTCGGAAACCAGATCGACTTGTGGATTCCCGACGATCCGTCCGATGCGGAAAACAAAATGCGGCTTCAGGAGAAAATCAGAGCCTGCCAGAAGCAGCAGCTCAAGGCGCTGATTGCGTGGTACGAGCGCCTGAATGGGGAGTCGGTTATCTGCGTGCAGCCCCTGCGCGACCTGCAGGAGGAGATCGCCTCGATCGCTGCTCTCGTTTTAACGACAGTATTGATTCCGTCGTGGCAGGCCGAAACGAGTTCACTGCTTGTCGACACCTCACGAACGAGAAACGCGGAAGCCGACGGCCCGGGCGGACCCGCGATTTCTCCGAATGTCCCGCCGTACGTGCTGGCCGCCGAAGAGTTCGTGGTGTTGCCGTATGTGGGTTTTATCCAGAACATTCTTGGACGCATACGCTCGACTGTTATCGGGACGCTCTTTCTTTTTGTCGCCTCGACTCTTGCGGTATCGAGCTATCCATTCGATCCCTTACCTGTGTTGGGCGGCATCTTCCTTGCCGTTTTCACCCTTACGGGTACGACGCTGATTGTCATTTATGCCGGTATGCATCGCGATGCAACCCTCAGCTACATCACGGGCACGCGCGCGGGAGAACTCGGGCTGGAGTTTTGGCGGCAGCTGATTACTTTTGGCGCCGGCCCGCTGCTCGGCCTTTTGACCACGCTGTTTCCGTCGATTACGGACTTTATTACCTCCTGGTTGCAGCCGAGCACTCAGGTTATGAAATAAAGAGTCAGAGCAAGCGCATGCGTCGCGAAGATCGTTTATTTCGGCTCGCGGACGGGTTCGCCATCGACCCTCATGTTGACTACGCCCTGTGACGAAACGTCGGCATATCTTTGGTTATTCTAGTAAGGGGTTCGTCGAGCCGACATTTGCGTGGCGCAGAATAGTGGTGCGCGCCATACGTGTCTGTGAATTCCTTGGCCGCGGCTAAATTGGGATGGATGTGCAGTGTAGGGCGTATGTAGATTTGGTTTTCGGGTGGCGTGATTGTAGGGACCTACTGCCCTTCGGCTGCCCTTGGGCCAGGTCCACGTCGGACTTTCTGGCGCTGTGGTTTGACGCGCTGGTGAAAATCGATCTTAGCTCCGACAACTCGCGAGAGCCAGCGCGGTTGGGGCGAGCCGGGGTCCCGGTGGAGTTAGCCGCGACAGCTGCGGTGGCGGGGCGGTTCGCGGCGTGCTCGGACTGCGCCCAGCGCCAGCCGCGGGAAACGTATGGAGTAGACCGAAGACAAAAATGCACACCACATCCCACCGACGCTGAGCCATCGATCTCCCCTAGGGGCGCACCTTACACGTGCAAACGTCGTTCCGTCTATTGAGTTAGCAGCATGTTGTTGCGATCTTAGGAAAAGTTCAGCGATTGAAATCGCGATGGAAACCGAACGCTCGCGGATCCCTTGTGTGTTCCGCTGTCGTCCAGATAGGCAGTCAGAATAGCCATGGTTCGTGTACCGGCGCGCGTGACGCCGGAGCCCTGATTCTTAAGAAATCTAGCCGCCCCGAAAATCACGAAGATGTTTTCGGCACCGCCGGCAGCGGCTCGCCGGCCAGCCGCTTCTCCACCAGTCCTGCGACGAAATCCGCGAACGGCGCGATATCCTCGCCGACGCTCGCTTTTTCAAGAGCATGCAAATAGGCAGTCCGGTTTTCGACCGGGATGACCGTCCAGGGATACCCTCCGGACGCCATCATCACATTCATCAGAAACCGGCCGATCCGGCCATTCCCGTCTATATAAGGATGGATGTAGACAAAGATGAAGTGCCCGAGCACGACCCTCGCGGCCGGATCCGTCTCCTCCCGCAGCAAGTCGAAAAAAGTCGGCATGGCGTCCCGCAGCGCGTCGCGGTTCAGCGGCACGTGCATGGACTTGCGGATATAGACCGGGCCGTTCCGGTAACCCGCGAGATCGACGGGCTTAATCAGGCCGGCCGTGACGCTCGGCGCGAAGAGCTGGCGATACCAAGTCCGGTGATCGTCGTCCGCGACGGCGCCGGCGTTCTCGCCCTGCAGCACCCGGCGGACGCTTCCCTGCACGGATTGGTAGGCCTGCCAGTATCCGCGCGCGGCCATAGCGTCGCGCTGTTCCCGATCATCCTCGTTCGCTTCCGGATCCCATGTGCCGGTGCGGACGCGTTCGATCAGCGCGCGGCCGACCCGGTAGCCTTCGATCGACAGCGAGTGGTAGGCGTCGGCGACGTAGGCGTCCTCGACGCGCTTCAAATAGGAGTCGACGTTTCGCGGCAGCCCCGGCGCCGCCGGGAAGTGCTCGATTGCAGGCCCGCGCATCTTCTGCCACAGAAGCCTAATCCGGTTCACGTAAGGAGAGGTTTCTCGGGAGGAGAAAACGAGCGCGGGATTGTGGGCGAACGGATCGTTCTCCCGCACGTCGTAGCTCGCAGCCGACATGGTCTTCGCGATTTCGTCTGCGATGCGGTCGCGGCCGACATTGCGAAATGCTCCGGCGAGCCGGCCGGCAACCACGCTGTGGCCGCCCTCCAGCAGGCGCGACAGCACGCCGGACGCTTCGCGAATCGTGGACAGCACCGTACGAAGATCCGTTGCGTGTTCTGAAAAATAATTGGGGGAGCACGCGACCAGCGCGGCTTCGGGCGCGTACAGCCGCAGGCCCTCCTTTTTCGCCCGGTCGGCGACGACGGGCGGCTCGACGCGCAAGTCGAGCAGCGAGGTCCCGTGCGGCAGTTTCGTGACCGTGTTGCCGCCCCCATCGCAGACATGTCAGGAATTACTAAGTGTGCCAAACTCCCTGAGTGATGCGAGAAAGTCCTGCGCCGCGCTCAAATTCTCGCCGTCCAAGTCCTTCATCAATCGCTTGATAAAAGGAGACCTGCCCATGCGGTCTCCGTATTTCTTTGACACCCAGATTGCCAGCGGGAACAGTGCAAGCCCGAACAGAGCGTTGCCGATGAACCAGCTCGTGCTGGCGCTCTTGTAGATATCCACGCCGAAAATCACCTGTGAAACCACAGCCAGCCACGGTATCCACAGCAGCGCCCCGCACAGCGCACCCCACTTCGTAGTTCGGATTCGTAGTATGCGAAGGGTTTCCACGTTTTTCTGATTGGTGAAGATCGGCTGGGTATAATCGATCTGCAAGGTGCGGACCATCCGCTGGACCAGCGCGACCAACATGCCAATGGACATGACGTCTGCCGCCGCCCCCGACAAACAGAGATCCAGTGCCCGGAAGTGGTCGGCTGTAAACTTTCCCAGCGCAATGACCATCACAAGCCACAGCGCCGCCTCTACACCCGCATAAATCGCATCGCGTCGCAGCAAGGACTTTGCTGAATCCAGTTTTGCCGCACTCAATAGTTCGCGATTCAATCGTAGGCTCTCCTCCAACTGCCGATCTTGGTTCTGCCACTTCGTTCTCAATTCATCAAGTTCCATCATTTTCCGCTCCTTGGTCCTACATGCTTGCTGCCGCTGAACGTCTCTTTCATCGAGGCCTTCAATCGGTTAATCTTCGTCGCCACATTTGTTTCGCTGATCCCGAGCACGCTCGCAGTTTCCTCGTAGCTGTTACCATCCAGATAGAGGAGGATCAGGGCTTTATTGAGTGGCTCAAGACCTTCAATAAATTGATATAGAAGGCGTATCTCATCTGGGCGGTTGTGGGTCTGATCGGGGGCATCCACAAGATGTTGCTCGTCGGAAATCACATGCCGGGTTCTCGTGCTCTCGCGGCGGTAAAATGATATCGCCACATTGAGCGCCACCCGATACATCCAAGTGGAGAAACGCTGGTGCTCGTCGAATGTGCCGAAGGATCGCCATAGCTGGATGACGATCTCCTGCGACAAGTCTTCCCGGTCCTCACGGTTCCTGCAGTAGGAGTTGCAGACTTTGTAGAGAATCCTCTTGTGTTCGTTGATGAGGGTGTGGAACCGATCCTGCAGTTCTGCCATGGCCATTTGCTTCCTACGTTGCCGCCTAGTCTGATACCCATTCGGGTGCTCTCATACTGTTATTCGCACCAGCGAAGGAAAAATCACACACATTAGCTCCCTTTCTGGTCTTTCCAGCACGAAATAGGCGAGGTCTGAGAGGCAGTCCGCTTGGACCTAAGCATAAGCGCTAATCGTCCGGGTGGGTTCCTGTACGCAGCGAGCGCCGGTCAAGTGCGACGCTTGCCGGACAAGTGCTTTCGGAGGCGATTCGACAGGCGGGCTCACACCAAGTTGAGGTGCGACCTCTTGCTCATCCAAGCGACATACGTTCTGATGTGCAGCATCGCGGACCCTCCCCGTAGCAGCCTAAGAAACTGACGCTCCGCCTTGGCAGATAACGCAGAATGAAATTTGCCTGATGCCTCACCTCGTTGCACCAAGCCAATACCCACATCCACCGCTTGAACTCTTGAGTGGCCCTTGAGAAGGAAGTCCCCAAACGCGACGGCGTCTGTGATCTCGAACGCGGCCTTCGAGTCCTTGTTGACCTCCCTGATCCGCGCTCTGAGAGATTCAACTGCCTGTTCGACACTTTCGGGTGTGAAGCGCGGGGGCTTCGCCCCTGAGACCGATTCCCCCGAAGGCGTTGTCATCCATTCGCCGTTGTCCTCAAGCTGGACGTAGCCCTACGCCGCAAGAAGCGCAACGACCTTTTCGGCGTCATGGCGGCTGATCTTCACCGTGTCGGTCAGATCGCGAACCGACCATGTGACTGTGCCCTTGGTGTCTTTGAGAAAACTGAGTGCCGCCTCCGCCGGAATCGCGGGCGTCGACGGTTTGGTCCCGGTCTGCATGGTTGGGCGTCGCGTAGTAGGTCGTTCCTTTGGCATTTTGCCCCTCCGTCTTTACGGAAAAAGTTGCGGATCGGCACGGGTGGAGATCGATTTGAGTGCTGATTCAGTAAATCCGAAGAACAAAATGAAACCGTATTCCATAAAACTACCGTCTAAGGTTAGTTGTCGTTAATACCCTGGCCAGCCTCGGAAAGGGAACGACAGTGAGCGCAAATTACGCGTGGATGAGATTCTATGAAGCCGCAGTGCTCGAAGCAAACCCTGAGTTCCTGCCTGAACGCATCGAAGCTGCCCAGAATGCAATCGGACAACGGGTGATAACGCTCGCGATTGATGAAGCGGAACGACGCGCAATCGTCAAGACGCTCAATGCGCTTGCGATCCTCAAGCGCGAACGACCTTCTCGGTCGGTCTGCCATCAGTGCCGAGATGCCCATGACCTTGTAACTCCCATGAATGGGAAGACATTTTTGGCAAAAACGGACACAGGCGAAATTACGTTGACGCTACACACCAGATGCGTAGATGCGTGGGCGGAGGAGAATAGTTTCCAGGCCTTGGTACCACTACGAAGAACGTCCTCTGCCTAGCGAGTTGGCCATGTGCGAACTGGCGAGCCCTGATATAGCAGATCGGTGCGCCGGTAGACTGCGCTCTTTCCGCAATACGGGCACACGCATTCGGTGCCGTTCGGCGGAAGGTCTGGTTTCGGTTGCAGACGGGACATGCCTACATTGCTAATCTGGGAATGTTCAAACCTAGATTTGCAGTCCACGCATTCAAGAACCCATTGGGGCACAGTCACCTCGGGATGGGTGCCAGCCAAAGCGCTGGAGAGCACCACTATGTCCGCTAACGTACCAAGGAGGACCCTGGAAAGCAATCGGCTCTACCCTTCGAGCGTACGAAAGCGTACAGTTCTAATCGTCCCCTTCCGAAAGAAGGTCCCATGCGGAACCCACCGACCTACCCGTGGCAAATGGCGTTCGTGTTTGCAATCTTGGAGACCGACGAAAACAAAATGCGTAGCCGACTTTATGATGCCATAGCTGCCATTGAACGAAGACGGCTGAGCCCGGTGCATGGGGATGAAGAGCTGGCCCTGACCGATGCTGAAGCCGGACTTCAAATCCTTATATCGGAAATGACCGGCAAGTACGTTTGAAGCTTTGCTATCGAATTGTTGTCACGGAATCGCGCACGGCCCGCATAAGGATGAGGCAAGAATTCTGCCTAGGGTCCGTAGGGAATTTGGACAAAGCGACCCGGTCGGTGGGGTCGCTATTATTAGGGCCTAGTAGAGGGTTTTTCCTTGAAGAGGAACTACTCTGTCCCAGCAACTCTGCTCCTTAACCACCCGCAATACTGTCCCCTTCAGCACAGTTTTGGTCTGTGCGCCTCAGGGGTCACCCAAAACCGGCCATACAGGGTCACCTCCAATCCGGCCATACGGAAGGCATCGATTGTGGTCGCAAGCTGGGTTGTGGAAAAACCGGCAGCTGGGCTGCCTTGAAGTCCCACAACCCTAACAACAACATCACCTTATAGGTAGGTCGGTAGAAGGAAAAACTGCTGCCCTGTAAGCTCCAGAATCGAACAAACGGCGTTAACGATCATCTCGTTCCCGGCTGAATACTATGGCCGGATTCTTGGTGACCCCATATGGCCGGATTGAGGGTGACCCTTGAGGCTGTGCGTTTTCGTACCATCTTCCTGCTCGCCTGAAAGAAGGTGCTATGGATATCCCAGCGACCTACTTATGGCAGACGGTCTACTTGGCTGCCGTTTTGGAGACCGACAACGCTGCAATGCCCTCTCGGATTTATGAGGCACTGGCAGCAATCGAACAAAGGCGTCTTAGTCCTATGGAAACAGGCGATGTCGAAGATAGGGGAATGGAGGACGCTCAATGGGGACTCTGGCGCTTAAAGCCGAGCGAACCGCCGCCATTTCTGGATTTAACTTTGATTTTGCTGAATGGCCTCAGCCGATAAGCCGGTCGAAATCCTTGAATTCGCCTGAGTCTTAGCCTTCAGGTCCAGCACGACATCGAGGGCACGGCTTATATCGTCTCTTTCGTCCGAGGCGTTTTCATCCCCCAATTCCAGAATGCGCTTGAAGAATTCTATTTCAGCAGCTGCCAGCAGTCTCACCAATGTTTGCGGCTCCCTTGTTAGTAAAGCCTCGGCATACGGCTTGTGCCACGCAGGAAGATTTAGGTTGTGGGTCGTGCGGTGTTCGACCGTTCGGAACACTGCGCGTGTATGCCTTCGCGCACCCGAGCTGTAGCCCGTTCGGCTCGGCTTCAGACCGGGTTCCCAACATTGAACGTCTGACGCGTCTTTCTGAGTTGCCTGGGCATCTAAACCTGTAGGGACTAGGATTCGATCGTTTGGCGATTGGGGCATGGAGACCTCCACGTAGGTTTTTTACCATGTGGCGGCATTTGGCGACTGTGCTGTTCAGCACACCTTCCGATGGGTGGGTGAGATACCGCAGGGACTGCTAATCGTGTAGGACGACAGTAAGAAGGGACTTGTTGATTTTGATCCGGCCGTTGTACTCGATGAAACCTAGCTTCCTGAATTTGTTCATGAACATGTTCACCCGCGAGCGCGTTGTACCGATCATTTCTGCCAGCGTTTCTTGAGATACCTTTTGAAGAATTTGCTCGGGCTGGTCTTCCTTACCGTAGCGCGCGAGCAGCAGAAGGGTGCGCGCCAATCTCTTCTCCGTAGAGTTGAAGAGTTGATCGATTAGGTCGGACTCAACACGGATATTCCGCGTCAGCATGTAATGGATGAAGCGGTCGGATAGGTCGTGTTCGGCGTGAAGCACGCGCGTCATTTCATCTTTTCCGATGATGAGGACCGTCGTCGGCACGATGGCGGTCGCCGTCGCCATGCGAACCGTCTGGCCTGCCATCCCCCCTTCTCCAAAAAAGTCGCCGGAGCCAAAAATCGCCACGACCGCTTCCTTACCGTCCTCGTTTACCACCGTCAGCTTCACGCTACCTTTCTGCACGTACATGATGCTATCCGCAGGCTCGCCCTGAGAGAAAATGGCTTGTTTCTTGCGGAATTCCTCAACCCTTCTCGATGCTCCCACCGATTGGAGAAATACCTGTGCATCGAAGGCGTTTTTGTTTTTAGGTTTCATATTTGGATGTTCAGACGGGCCTTCGGTTTCCCGCAACCGACACCTGCAGAATGTACGCCGCCGAACCGAGTAATGCCAGTGGAGATTTCCTAAGTGTCCCAAATGGCACAGACCACGCTCGGTGAGTCGACTACAGTAGAGCTTGCTCTCAATCTGAACGACGAATCTCACGGACTAATTCATGCTCAGAAGCAAAAAGAAAGAACCGAGCAGCACCATACCTGCCAGCGTTAAAGCAGAAATCGCGCTGCCGCGTATGTCCAGGTCTGCAAGGATAGCGGAGCTCAATTTGGATACATCGAGGATTTCCGAACGTCCAAAGACGGTCATGCCCGGTACAGTTGACCGGCTCATCCCGTCTAACTGTCCAAGCCAGCCCGAGAAGGCGCAGATTTCTATCGAAGGTGCCGACCACGGGTATCGAGACCTCCGCTTTGAAAATTCGCTAATTGACGAACACGGCGACGAGGTAAAGCTTATAAAGGGTGCCCACGTTGAGATTACCGTCGCGGCCAAACCATATGTCGTCAAGCGGTAAGCCGGTGAGTCTGGCGAAGTGGCGTTGAGGAAGAAGATCAGCGCTGTGAGCGGTATCGATTCTCGGTACGTTTTACAGCGAAGATGCCTTCTTGAAAGAAGAACCTATGAGCAAACCAGAGACAACGTACGATTGGCAGCAGCCTTACACGGCGGCCATCTGGGAAACAGATAACCGGTTAATCCAAGAGCGAGTCTACCTGGCGCTGTCGACCGTTGAGCAAAGACGCCTCGGCCCGGTCGAACCGGACAGCGATGAAGACCGTGCGCTGACCTCGGCTGAGGCCGGGCTTCGTAGCCTCATTACGGAGCGAACGGAAAAGCCCGTTTAAGTCTCTGATTTCGGTATTTGGAGAATTCGATCGCCCTCTGCCAACAAGCGGTTCATCTCATGAAGAAGGACACGTCTTTGCTCCGGGTCTTTCTCAGCCTTTAGTTTCGCGAGGGCTTGCTCAAGTGCGCGCTGCACTTCGTCGAATTTCTTTACGTCCATTTTCGGGAACGATTATGCCACGCTTATCCGCCGTCGGCTCCGGAACATCCTAGGTAGCTTCGAGCGGTTTCGGAGGTTACTTGCGCGCTCTTGTTCGTCCTCAAGGATGCATGGAATTTGTTTGGCAAGCTTTTTCAATTTCCTAGGGTCTATCTCGGCCTCCATCTTTTCACAAAGATCTCTTCATCTTCGTTTGTTTCGTGCATTCATGAACCAATGCCTCCCTCGCGGGTCAAGGATTAGATGAATTCCTGCGCGAAGGGGGTGGCGGTGACCCTGACCTTATGCGGTACGCTAGCGTACTAACTATCTAAATGCACTATTGAATAGCAACGTTCCCCCCAATATGTTACATGCTGTCAGGGGTGGAAAGTGATTGGCGAAAACAAAGAGAGATGGAAAGTTCTGTGCGAACAAGCCTCCGTGGAGCAGGACCCGGCAAAGCTGCACCAACTAATCAAAGAGATAAACGATCTGTTGGAAGCGAAGGAAAGCAGCCTCCAAGGAGGCTCCCCAAAGAGCTAGCGTATTATCCTGCCCTCCCGTTTCCTTCCATGGGAGGATTCACAGCCCGATGTAGGATTTGCGTGATGCGGAGGTCCTACCCGGCATTTGAGTCCGACCACTCCATCCATATACCATTCGCCAGTCGTCCAATGATATAAACACCCATTCAACCAACCTCGTGCAAGTGCTTGGCTGCCGGATAGCTAATCAGATATCCGAGGGACCGCTCCTTATGCTAGGGCCACAGTCGCCGGCGAATCTGTGCACCGTGAAACGCAATGTTTTTCTATGGCTTGCACTGCTGCTGGTTGGAATGGCCATCCTGCGTTCCGCCATCGCCACCCGCCTCGACAGCTTCACTATTGATGAGGCCTATCACATCGCCGCCGGCGTATCCTACGTTCGCTACCACGATTTCCGCATCAATCCAGAGCATCCGCCTCTGGTAAAACTTTGGGTCGGCAGCTTCATCGCCGCAACCGGCTTTCATCTGAATCCCCTCCGCCGGTTCGACGACAAGGTCGGCGAACGAATCTTTACCGAACGCGCGGTCTTTCGCCAGAACGATCCCGACTCTGTCCAGCGCCACGCGCGTGTGGTCATGTTCGCTCTGAACGGCCTCCTCATGCTGGCCCTCGCATTCGCCATCGAGCGCGCCTTCAACGCCGCCGTTTCCCTCGGCACTCTCCTTTTCCTCGCCATCGACCCGACCGTCGCCGCGCACCTCCCCGTCGTCATGACTGACCTGCCGGTCGCGCTTCTCTCGACAACTTCTGTAGCCCTCGCCGCAAGAGCCTTTCGCGAATGGATCTGGACCGACCTTGCTGCTTGCTCCGCATTTCTCGGGCTTGCCCTGACCGCAAAACACTCCGCCCCCGTCGTGCTTCTCAGCGTGGCGCTCATCGGCGCACTACTCGCCGTCTTTCAGCCGCCTTTATCGCCAACAAACTCGCGCGCGCTAAGACTTGCTAAGGTCGCCGTGGTTATCACTGGCGCAATGGTCATCCTCTGGGCTTCCTACTTCTTCCGCTACGCTGAGTCTCCCGGCCGATGGGAGACCTTCAACCGGCCTCTCTCGGAAAAAATCAACGATGTCATTTCGCCCCGCTATCACGCGGTTCTCGCCGTTATGGCCGCGACCCACGTCGTGCCCCGCGCCTATCTCTGGGGCTTTGCCGACACCATCCGGGCGGGATTGGAAGGCCGCGAGATTCCTCAATTATTTTTTGGCCGGGAATACTACTTCAGGGGCCCAAAATATTTCTTCCCAGCGATCGGGGCCGTTAAACTGCCTATCGGCCTGCTTGCACTTTTACTGCTCGGGCTGTTTCTGTTTTTTGCCCGCCGCATTCCCTCGGACTGGAACTTGCCCGGTGGATTTGTCCTTGCCGTCGCCGCCTTGTTTTTGCTGGTTCTTTCGACGGGATCGACTTATGCAGGAATCCGCCATGCTTTGCCCGTGATCGTTTTGCTTTCCGTGTTTGCGGGCATCAGCCTTGCCGTGGCGCTGTCCACGAAAGCACCACAAATCAAGATTTTTGTCGCTCTCGCTTTCCTCGCCGCTGCGCTTTCAGCTCTTCCTCACATGCGGCCCTGGGAATATTTCAACGAGTTCGCCGGCGGCAGCTCCAACGCTTACAAATATTTCAGCGATGAGGGAGTGGACCTCGGGCAACGAACGAAAGAACTCGCCGGGTTTTACACCAGGGAATTGCAGCCGGCCCGGCTGCGACCTGACTGTCTCTATAATTTTTCGGAAGAAGAAATGTACGCTAGAGGCATCGACTGTTTTGGCAGCGACAAGGTTCATGATCGACCGCTCGAAGCTCTCCCCGAACGGTCGGGAACTATCTTCATCAGTCCGGAGTACCTTTTTCGAAGGAGCTATTGGGATCGTTCCGCTTTGCGCGAGGCCCAGCCCACAAAGCGCTTCGGCAATCTCTTGGTCTTCCAAGGCACCTTTTATCTGCCCGGACAGGCCGCCTCCGCTCTTTACTGGCAGGGTATCGATTACACCTTTGGCGAGAAGCCCGATGACGCCGAAGCGGAAAAAGCCTTTCGTCGCTCCGTGGAACTCGACCCCTCTGCCTACTTCGTTTACATCCAACTCGGGAATCTCTACCTCAAGCGCGGTTCCCGCGAGCAATGTGTCCACGCCTATTCCGACGCCCTTACGTACGCACCAGACGAGCCAAAGCTTCGTTCTGCGCTTCAGAATCAGATCCAGCGCCTCTCCGGCGATCCTCCAGTCGGAGTCACCCCTCTGCGCGATCCTTCCATGGAATGATGACTAGGAGAGAGCAGAGTGGTCTTCGTTGTTTCTCTTCAGCGCTGTGCATTGACGGCTCGTTCGTAATCTTTCGATCGGCTTCAGTCCAAATTCAAGATTTGTGGCCTAATCCAGAAGAGATCTGCGGAAAAGAGGGGCAGGCAGCAGCGTTGCGAGATGCGATCGCGAAGTCGCGACCAAGCCTTCGAAAGGTCGTCGAAATTTATGAGTTGCAGGAATGCTCTATGCACGAGACCTCCAAGATACTCGGATCTTCTGTCGCCGCAGCAAAAGCGCGACTGTTCCATGCACGGACTGCACTACGCAGGAATAAGGCCTTAGTTCTGACTCGTGGGGGGTGATCTGATTTACACAAAAGATTCTTCTTGCGGACGAATTTGCACCATTCCATTCGCCCCGTAAGTTGGCCTCTCGAAGGCTAAATCTTGTTGGAATCCGGCAGCTACATTGGAATTTCGGGTTATTGCTGAAAAACTGGAGAAGGCCCGCTGACCCGCTTCCATTTTAGGCTGACATTCACTTCAACACGGTTGGCGATCTTGACGAGGGGAATATTCTTGTTCATCCCATAGTCCTTGCGATCGAAAGCCATTGTGCCGTCGATGCTTCCGGAGGTTGATCCCTTGCCGTTATCTGTAAGAGTGAGTTTTTCGGTTTTCGTTACGCCGCGAATCGTAAAGTCTCCTTCCAGGTCGAATGTGTTTGGACCGGTCTGGACGACTTTCGTGGATTTGAAGGTAATGGTGGGAGAGTCTTGCACGTCAAAGAAATCCTTGCTCTTCAATTTGTTGTTTTTTAGACCACTACCGGTGTTCACGCTGGCGGCTTGAATCTCGATCTCCAAAACGCCGCTCCTCACATCCGAGGACGAAAACTTCATGCTCGCGTTCCATTTGTCGAAAGTACCTTTGATGGGAACCGAAGAGTCGACACCAAATTTAACGGTGCTTTCGATGGGTGTGACTTCGTACACCGGAACTTGGGCGCGATTTGCCGACGGGAAAGTGCAAAACACAACCAGCCACAGAACGGCCACCGGCAACTTGCGAGTTCTTAGTTTCGCGAGATCCACCCTACTGCCAATTCGGAACCAGTTCTCCCTTGCTGTACGCCTATTTAGGCTCATAAATCCTCCGCCTCCCCATTCACTCCGTTCCAGCGACTGATGCGCTGGGTCACCCCGTAGGGCGATAACCTGATTAAGTCGATGAATTCTGCGAATCGTATCGCGTGCGGGCGCCTTGGATTTTTTCCCGGTTGTTACCTGCCCATTTCGCCAATCCTGTGATCGGTTGAAGCAAGCTGCGCCCAAGCTTCGTCAATTCGTATTCGACGCGCGGCGGAACGACGGGAAACACGGTCCGCGTAATCAGGCCGTCCCTTTCCAACCCTTTCAGGGTGAGCGTCAGCATGCGTTGTGAAATTCCTTCGATCCCATGTCGCAACTCGCCAAAGCGCTTCTTTCCGTCGCCGAGCATTCCAACGACCTGAACGCTCCATTTGTCGCCCACGCGATTTAGGACTTCACGAACAGCCAAACACTTGCCGGGAACATGGTTGTGCCTCGGTGACATAAATGTGCCTTCTTGTGCTTCCCTCAGTTCTTATCTTACTGTCGGTTACGGAAGGGAACCTAATAAAAAGAGAGAACCATTATGCAGAATCCAACCGCGAAGCAAAACACTATCTCGGCAAAGACGTCGATTTCCGAAGAAGCGCTCAATCAGCTATTCCACCAAGCGCGCACCCATTCGGCCTGGCGTTCTGAGCCTGTGCCGACGGAGTTGCTCCGCAAAATCTATGATTTAGCGCGTCTCGGTCCGACCAGTGCCAACGCTTCTCCTGCGAGATTCCTTTTTCTGACCACGCCGGAAGCAAAGGCACGGCTGAAGCCAGCGTTGATGCCCTTGAACGTCGAGAAGACAATGGCCGCGCCAGTGACAGTCCTCATTGCCTGGGACACGGAATTCCATGAAAAGCTTCCCAAACTCTTTCCGCACGCCGACATGCGTTCGTATTTCCTGGGCAACCAGCCGCTAATCAACGAGACCGCATTCCGCAACAGTTCTCTGCAAGCGGCCTACTTCATTCTAGCCGCGCGGGCTCTGGGACTAGATTGCGGTCCCATGTCTGGCTTCGACGCAGATAAAGTCAACGCGGAATTCTTCGCCGACGGCAAGTGGAAGGTCAACCTGATTTGCAACCTGGGTTATGGCGATGCCGAAAAGCTGTTCCCACGAAATCCGCGTCTTGACTTTGAAGAAGCCGCGTCGATTCTGTAGCGAAAACCGGGAACACATCTCGTAAGGCCCCTGGCGAGAAATGAACGGCTACACATCGATTTCGACGAGCTTAAACCTTAGCCGTAACAGCGACGGTTCGCATCGCATCGATCGTTGCGCGGATTTGGTCCGTGTAGGAGCCCTTTGCAATTTTCATAACTGCAACACAAGACCCTAGTTTCATTGTCAAAACTGCCTTCATTGACGAATCGCTTTTATTGCCTCTTTGGAAGTTGTTGAAAACAAGAATGAGCCCGAAGATTCCGCTATTTCCGGACTATGGAGGGACGTTGTAGACGACTTTCGCATACTTCAGCGGATTCATGTCGACAAAAATTATGTGGAATTTAGAAGGGGTTTTTATCGGCCCGGAGTTGGAACGTCATGAGCAAAGCCTCCCAAGAGCTGATTGATTTCTTCCGAAGTCAGTTGGTCTGGCTGAGTTGCCGAAGCGAGTTCAACGACCCGCACCACGAGGTTTGAGGAGAGGGCTGTCGTAGTAGCAGTGGTGGCGGCCTTCCCTGCTTGGTCGGCGTCGAGCATAAGGATGACTTGATCGAAGTAGGTTCCGATCAGGTCGGCTTGTCGGTCAGACAGCTTCGAGCCCATAAGGGCGGCCACGTTGTGATGTCCGGCCTGATGGACTTTGAAGGTGTCGAAGTAGCCTTCCACGAGAATGAGGGTGCGGTCGCCCTTCCGGATGGCTCGATGGAGATTGAACAGAAGGTGAGATTTGCGAAAGCCTGCGGGAAGGCGGTATTTGGGCTCGGTCTGGTCGATTGCGCGACCCGAGTAGGCGACCAGTTCGCCGTGTTCGTTGTGAATGGGAATCACAACTCGCCCGCGAAGGAAACCGTTACCGTCGTAATAGCCAACGCCGAAGTAGCGGGCCGTATGCTCGCTTAGTCCACGCGCTGCAACGTATGGATGTTGGTGATCGATGTTGCGCAGGATAAAGGATAGAGGCCGATTTTCCAGCGTGTAGGGGACAGGTTCCTCGTTCCTGGATGCGGCGCGAGGACTCTCGCTTTCTGCGAGCGAATGTTGCAAGTGCAGAGCAGCCTCCCGGATCGAACAGCGTTCCATTTCGGCGACGAAGTCGAAGACATTTCCGCCGATGCGGCCCGAGCGAGCCGCGATGCACGAAGCGGACTGACAGGACCAGACGTTCCGAGTGAAGCTGACCGAGAAGCTGTCATTGCTTTTGGTGGAACAATGTGCAGGAAGAGGGCATCTTCCACGGAACTGGTCCGCACCGACTCGCCGAAGACGAACGTCGTAGTGCGAAAGGACAGTCTCCATGGAGACCTTCCCTTTGATGCTTTTGAAGTCCACCCAATCCGCTCGCATCATTTCCTCCTATCGGTCGTCGATTCCATCTGAACCAGTCCACTTTGCAGCTGGCGAGAAGCAGGACCTCCCTCGGGTCGGGACGTTGCTAAGCTGTGCCAAGAACTTATCGAAAGAATTCTTGGCGGTGGGCACGATTGCGGATGAGGGCGGGGACACGGTCCTCGGGTTCATGAAGCGCCAGAAGGTTGGGTCGCCGACAGTTGCCGTGACTGGAAGCAGTTGGTTTCTATCATGTGCACTCCCGCGGGGCGACATAGATCGCGCAGAAGTCGAACAGATCGGAGTCCGGATCGTAGCTGTTGATTTCGAGGACTTCCGAAATAAAACGGCGACCAGGACGGCGTTCGATGTGAATCACCACGTTGAGTGAATCACCGATATTGGTCTTAATGGCGCGGTACGGAAGATCTACGCCGCTTTGCAGAACGCAGCTGGTGAATCGGGATAGTCCCTGCTTTGCGGAGCTTGCGTGAATCGTCGAAATGGTTCCTGAATGGCCGGTATTCAGAAGCTGTAACAGATCGAATGCTTCCCCGCCCCGGACCTCGCCAACCAGGATACGGTCCGGCCGATGGCGGAGGGCAGCTTTGAGCAGGTCGCGAATCGAGACCGCAGGTGTGCCGTCCTGCTCGCGCCTGGCTTCGAAACGCACGAGATTTTCATGGGCTAGTTGAATCTCGGCGGTGTCCTCTATGAGGAGGATTCGTTCGTCGGCAGGAATGAATTTCCCAAGCGCCGTCAGCAACGTAGTCTTGCCGGTTCCGGTTCCGCCGGAGATGAGCAAATTGCGACGCTGGAGGAGGTAGTCTTCGAGCCGGTTGGCGAGGCTTCGGTCCAGCGTGGCGCTGCGGATCAAGTCCTCTATGTCGAAGTGGCGGGAGTTGAACTTGCGAATCGTCAATGTCACGCCGCCGAGGCTGCAGGGCGGAATCACCGCAGCGACACGGCTGCCGTCCGGCAAGCGGGAATCGAGAATGGGCTTGGACTCTGAAATGTCATCTCCCAGACGCCGCGCGATGTTCTTCACCGCCACCGTCAGGGAGCGCTCGCCCAAGGCTATTCCTGGTACTTGCCGGATATAGCCGTCGCGTTCGATGAACACGCGGTTGGAGCCGTTAACCATCACCTCGCTGATCGACTCGTCGAGGATGAGGTGTTCGATAGGCTTCAGAAATGGCAAAATCACTTCGAATCCGTTGATCACAAGGCTCCTTCCTCGAGCTGCTCGAAGTACGATTTGTTCGGGTCGTTGTAGTAAGGCTTCAAGTAGCAAAACATCGGCGGCATCGGGTTGAGGCCGTCGTAGGCGATGGTGACCGATTGCGCGTTACGCAGTTCCGTGAACGTCTTCATGTCGAAGCGGAAGTCGGTCTGGGTGTTGTAGCTCTTTGAGGCAGTGATGTTGGCGCGGTGCGAGAGCGCTTTGCCGGTGAGAAGGCTCACCCGGGCATCGTGCCCGCTTTCGGAAAGGTTGTAGCTGACCTTGAGCCGGTCTTCGCGTCCGCACAGTTCGCTCGCCGTCTTTGCAGAGAAGTCATCGGAGAGCGACAAGAAAATCTTGGTGCGGAACGTTTGCAGAAGCGTGCGCCAGCCCTCGCCAGGCAACGCCGACCGGAGCGAGCTGACACTTTGTGTAGCGACAATGGGAATGCACTTCGGCTGGCGCGAAAGAGAGAAGAATTTCTCGTCGCCCGTGGGATCGCTTTCGCCGACGGTTGCGAAGTGGTGGTATTCGTCGCAGAGAAAAAGAACCTGTCGGAAATGGCGTTCGGGATGCGCTTCCATTTCCGGCACACGGTTCAGCACGGCGCGTTCGAAATCGAGCTTCATCATGACCCCCAGCGCCTTGGCGAGACCGGGGTTCATTCCAATCGGGAAGCTGAGAGCGCAGATCTTGCCTTGCTCAATCAGCCACGAGAAGGAGGGCAACGGTTTTCCAAACTGATTTCCTGCGTTCTTTTGCGGGTCATAGCACTCGGCCTTCGGGCAGAAAACTTTTTTCACCTTTGGGCTGTCGTCAAACAAGGAAAGAAATACCGAAATGCCTTCGACAATCGAGGTGCGCAGTTTGGGCTCAATCCTTCTCCAGTCCTCCTCGAACCAGCGCTTCACGGCCCGTAGTTGGTCTAGTTTTTCCGGTTCGGCATGGGAGGGGTCGAGCAGCGACAGGGACTCATGCGGAATGCCACGTTTGCGAAGAATTTGGCGCAACTCGGGAGTCGTCGGAGCGAGGTAGCGGTCTTGGTTCGCGTCGTGGACGAAACCGAGGCCGGCCACGTCTTCGATGCGGTCGCCGTACACTTTCGGAGTCAGCGCGAGCGAGTGACGACCCATGACGATCTCTTCGGCTTCGTAAATACGCTGTTCAAGGAAAGGCGGAGAGATGGCGCAATGGTAGACGTCAAAAAGGGTCACGTAGCCGTACGCAACCTTATAGAGAAGGATGATGAACTTCACGAGGTTCGTGTAGGCCTGCTGCCAGAAGGGTTCTTTGCCGCGCCCGAACAGGTTGTTGAGAAGGGACGCGATGCTGAAGGCCAGTGCATATGCGTCGAGATCGTTGTGAAGCGGATTGTAGCGGTACTCCGAATCGAGGGAGATTTCGATATAGTCTTCTCCGCGTCCATGGCGTTCCAGGATCTCCTTTACGCGCTTGCAGAAATCACCCTTGACCTCCAGGACGAGTCCGCCGATTCGCTCATCCTTACTAAGAGCCTTATAGGCAAGAATCTGTTCGGCAAACGGATAGAGACACGAAGAAGTCTTGCCACTGCCCACGGCGCCGAAGACCGCGATGCCGGTAAACAGCCCGCGCTCTGGTACCGTGAGCCACCAGGGCGATTGTGACGGGCCCGGTTTCCGAGGGTTATGCACCTCGCCGAGCACCACGAAGAGCCGATCGCGCTTGCGCGGGTCGGGGTAGGCTGGCAGTCGGCCAGGAGCGACTTTTCGGCCGAGCTTCATAGTGAACGTGTAAAGGATCGAGAGCGCACCGGCGTATGCCATATACGGCGTTGAAAACAGAAACATCCAATAGAGGCACTCGAAGCTCTCGAGGACGTGCGGCGCGCGCAGGGCGATGACCTTCAAGAAGACCTGGTTCTCAGGAAATGGAGCTCGATAAAACAGGACCAGTCCGGTGGCCATCGCCAGCAGGGCTGCCACGAAGCTTCGCGAGTCAAGGATTCGGCGAAACATCCCGCTACTCCTGTGAAGAAGCCGCGCTCTTTGCCGAGTCCAGCGACTGCGCGCGCCGTTGCTCTCTCCATTTGCGGTAGTCCGGATCGCGCCAGAGGTTCTTCTTGATGACGGAGTTGACGACGTGGTCCGGGGTGCATTCGATGAATCGCGCGTAGTCCTCCAGCAGTTGCTTTACCGGCTCTTCGATTTTCACCTCCAGGGTCACGATGGCTGGTGCTTTGTTAATCAGTGGCATGGCTTTTTCTCCTTTGTGTGATGTTTGCGGAAGTCCTTGCTGCGCCGCCCGGAAAAAACACCCGGCACGATTGCTCGTGCCGATTTGGTGTTTTTTCCGCGGCGGGTTTTCTCTTGGGGTTTTCGCAAATCTTCTTTGACTATAGAGGTTTGCTTCGGCCACAAAACGCGGAAGCTAGTGAAGGGCAAGGTGCAGAGTATATTTCTTACGTTCTTCACCGCTGTTCCTCTTGTTCACTGCGATTCGGGCCGACGGCCCGCAAAAGCTGCGATTCAAACCGAATGGTGTGTGACCTGCCATTACTTTGAAATTTGTCGCGAACTTGCGTGTCGGGCATTCGCCCGCTTTCCCATCCGCGATACAGGTCTTCAAAGCGCGGCGCACGGAATCGTCCTTTGGCTTGGTTGCGAAAGATGAGATCGGCTTCGGTGACCGAGCTGTACCGGCGGTCGTCCCAGGCCTTGCGGATGGTGAAGTACCGGAGCAGGTCGTCAGCCGGGTTGGAACCCAGCGGAACGGTCACAAACGAGTCGAAAATTTCCCGAGCCCTGTCAAAGTGCGAATCCGAGCGTGCGAGGTAGAGAAAATGGAACTCGGAGAGCTCTCGCAACAGAGGCAGGTAAGCTTCGAGGTGGCGCACGAATGCGTTCAAATTGGCTTCGCCAGGCTGGATGTAAGACAAGGTGACGACAACGGGGGCAGATGAACGATCGACGTACATGGGAAAGCGGTCGACGAAGTAGCGGACCGTAGCTTGGGACCCCGGGTTCCCCTGGTAGGTCCTCGAGGGGAAATGGTCGGACCGAATGCCGAGGGTCTGCTCAAAATAGGCGCACTTTTCCGGCTCGGTTTCGAGATAGTTCAGCTCGAGATGGCTGAGGACGAAATCGAGCATGGCGAGGCGTCTCTGGATGTGTTCCACTTCGTGCTCGCGGCGATTGCGGAGGTTCTCGCGTCCGAGATGTCGGTAGAGCTTGCCGCCGAAAACGTGAGAGATCACGCCGTGTCCGGGAAAATAGTCGCTCTGGGCGTGTTTGTTGGCGTGGAGTTTGGTCCGGAACGGCGTAGCGCGCTTGCCCTGATGCGCGCCGGTGAACGCCAGAAACTGCCGGGCCAGGAAGTACCCGGAATGCGTCGCCACGAGATAGAGGAAGTGGGCCTCCTGCGGTGTGTATCCGAAGGATTGGAGGGCCTCGATATGAGCCGCGGAAACCGTCATAGAGAGCGAATCCTGGCCGTGAGTCCTTGTTCGTCGAGAATGCGGCGGAGACGCGAAGCGTCTTCCCGATGGCTGTACAGAGAAAAGCCCGCTTTTGCTTTCTCGGCGACGCCCCGCGGGCCGTAGTGTGGTGTTGCCAATTCGAGGTCTACGCGGCTAAGTTCCAGCTCCGCTGTCTGGTACTCGATGCGCATATCGGGCAGCGGAATCTTTTCGTTCACCACGACCAGTCCATGTCTTTGCGCAAGTCGGTCGATTTCCTGCGGATCGTTCCCCTGCTTTCCCAACTTCGCGCGGTCCCGATTCAGGTCGCGCATCAGTTCGTAGTCGAGCAAGACGCGAAGCGGCTTGCCGCCGGCCGTTTCGATGCGGGCGGCCTCAGTCTGAAAAAGGCGGTAGAGTTCAGCGTCGTGCTCGGCTTCCCGGGGTCTGACGATGCCGTGGTAAAGCTGTTGGTCTTCCGGAACGCGACGCGTGTTTTGCAGAAGGCGCTTCCCTGTTTTCGTTAGCGTGAGCACCCGAAGGGTTCGTCGTCCGGAAATGGCGAGCGTCTGGTCGGAGACAAGGCCTTGGCCCTTGAGCCGCCGCACATCCCGCTCCATTCGAGGGTTGTCAGACGCGTAGGCGAAGCGAGCAAGGTCCGCAGCGGCCACGACGCGAAACTTGCCAAGCTCGGTCATGCTGAGGAGTTGGGATTCGCGAAGCAGGAACGAGCGGTTGCGGAGCAGATAAGCGCGCGGTGAATCCTCTCGCTCAGGGGCCAGCGAACACGGCTCACGAACCTCCGGAGAAGGCATTTTCGGTCCATCTTCACCCTCCCGCTCTTCCGGTCGGTGCGCCTGATTCGACGGTTCACGATCGAGACCGAACGGCTCTTCGGCTGGGAGTTGCGGATCGAACGAGACGATATCGCGCGACATATCACTCCTTCTCTTCGCTCTCAGGAGCAATCGGCAGCTCGATCTGCCCGATCTGAAACTGCTGGTCGAGGTGGGAGAGTTTTCGCCCGGTATCCTTCAGGAAGAACTTCCGCTGCAGCAGCAATACCGCGCCAAACACGTTGAGGAACAACACGGCGATGCTGATAACAACCAGTGAGCCGTACGCACGAATGAGGATGCTCTTGTACGGCGCCATGAACTTCAGCTGGTCCATGAGCCAGAACAGGTAAGCGAGCAGGAGCGCGATGGTGAGGAGGAGCGCGTTGGCAATCATCTTTGGCCTACTCTCTGACAAATCCGATTCGGTTTTCCCATTACCGTTTCTCCGAACAGAACGGGCAGGAGTCCGCAGCAACCGAGACGCTGCTGATGCGCGCCGTTTGTTCTGAGGGCGAGGGACGGCGGAAGGGCTTGTGCGGTCTGGATGGGGGATAACCGCGAGGGAAAGAGAGAAGTGGCGCGTGGGGGTTGGGCCGAGGTTGCCAGGCGGCCGCCTATGACCGCTTCGGTTCGCGCTTTCCGTGAATATTTCATTTGAAGGCCTGGTCTTCGCGGAAGTAGGTGATGGTCAGCCCCAGGGGGTTGATGGGAATCAGTTCATTGGGGACGT
>Ga0182018_10000803_pt1 | contig 38955 bp, 28 predicted proteins | sample 812P2MmetaG_FD_120490 | JGI IMG/M metagenome (GOLD analysis project Ga0182018, IMG submission 120490) | Permafrost microbial communities from Stordalen Mire, Sweden - 812P2M metaG | ecosystem: Environmental > Terrestrial > Soil > Wetlands > Permafrost | place: Sweden: Stordalen | collected... | reverse complement strand
TTTTTATTGCTTCATTGAAGGACTCGATCTCCTTACGGAGGTCGAAGGTAGAAAACTCAACTGCTCGCACCAATTGCACACCGGACATAAAAGTCTTATCGGCGACCTCCAGAAACCCAGCAGAGGCGCTGAATGGATTCTTTGGAAGGCTCAAAGATATGCCGTCGATTGTCACCTCTGATTCAGCCATGGTCACCTTAAACGGTAAATTGAATCTGCTTCTCCAATTATCTTTCGGCTTGTCGAATCGAGCCACACTCGCAAATTCGGGGACCGGCTACAAAACCCCGAAACTCCGCTCTGCTCACCGATTTGCATTGCGGGGTTTCGTGGCAGGCTCCCGAAAAACGCCTACAGACTGTTCCCGCCGCCAAGCTACCGCGAGTCGTCTATCCCACTTGGTCTCTGTCCGTTAACGTTAACGCGGTCCCTCAACGGACTGGCCCGATGAGAAATCCCGGCTAGCACTCTGTGCTGTGGCTTCGGGCCTCTGGGCAATCGCGCAGCCCGTTTACGCCCATCCTCCTACGGATTCACACTTTCCCGTCACTGATCCCAGGTCAACCGTATTGCCGACGATTTGGCGGGCCACGATATCGAATCGGTCGCCATCGTTCATATTGAGGTTATTGTAACGGAAAGCCTGCTCGTCAAGGTACCGGAACAGGTGGAACGGTTCAACGCTCATGTAGGTGCCATTCAGGCCACGTTTCACCAAAGACCAGAAGTTCTCCAGCCCGTTGGTGTGGAATTCGCCGCGCACGTACTCTACGGCATGGTCAACCACTTCACGCTGAAATTCGTTCAGGCCCTCGTAGCACTTCAGGGCATCGGTGAACGGAGCGGACCCCGGCAAGGACGTGTTCGCGAACTTCGGATTGCAGGCTCTTTTTCTTGGTGTTGTCCACAACCTTAACGCGGACCTTGCTCCCGGTCACCTTGCTACCACGCTCCAGGATTCCCATCACTGCGGTTTTATCTTTGCCGCCAGTGCCGGTGATTTTCTCGGCGCGCTTGTCCTTGTACATGTTTTGCGCTTTGCCGCCGATGAAGGTCTCGTCGGCTTCGATCTGGCCCGACAGTCTGTTGCCAGGGGTCATGCCGAGAGCGAACCGGATACGGTGATCCATGAACCACGCGGACTTCTGTGTGATGCCGATGGCCCGGTGAACTTCATATGAGCTGATCCCGTTCTTGCAGTTCACGACCTGCCACATGGCCATTAGCCACTTGTCCAGGCCGATAGGTGAGTCTTCCATGATGGTCCCGGTCTTAGAGGTGAACTGACGGCGGTCATGGCTTGCGCCGCACTGCCAGCGGTTGTACTTCGCCTGGAAGATTACTTTCTTGGAACCGCACCGGGGGCATTCAACGCCGTTCGGCCAACGGCGCGCTACCAGGAATTCGCGGCAGTTCTCGGCGCTGGCGAAGTAAACAATCGCTTCTTGGAGGGTGGTTGGTTCGGTTGCCATGCTTTAACTATAGCGGAAACCGTATGAGTTGTCAAGTAATTATTACCCCTATTTGGAAACCTCCAGCGCGAAGGCCATGATGCTGTCGTCGGTCACGGGATTGTTAAAAAAGCCGCCGCCGGTGGACGCGATGACGACATACTGTCTGCCGTCCCGTCCCTGGTAAGTCATAGGCGTGGCTTCCGCCGCGCCGCCGAGTTTGAAGGTCCACAGTTCCTTGCCGGTCTTCGCGTCGAACGCGCGGAAGCGGCCATCGTCGGTCGCGCCGACGAATACCAGCCCTCCGGCAGTCGCAATCGTGCCGCCGTTTCCCGGACGCCCGGTCTTCTGCTTATCGGCCGGCAGGCTGTCCGTCACCCCCAGCGGCACCCGCCACGCAAACTCGCCCGTGTTCACATTGACGGCGGTCAACTGTCCCCAGGGCGGCTGCTGGCACGGCAGTTGCTGGGGGGAGTCGGCGTTCCTGATGCTGAGACGCCCGCCACCCGGCACGCCTTCATAAGGGCCTTCCGGATCGACGCGGTTGCCCACCCCTTTGGCCAATGCCCGGCCGGTCTTCGGATCGTGATCCTTCTGGCCGGAGAGTTGCCCCAACTCGTTGCTGTTGACGAACAGATAGCCCAGTTGCGGATTGAACGACGTCCCGCCCCAATTCACCCCGCCATGGTTGCCGGGGAACGACGCACGCAGGCGGTTGTATGCAGGCGGCAGGAAAGGCCCGCCGAGTTGCACGCCGTCGAGGAGCTTCTTGCAGGCCGCTTCCAACTCGGGCGTGACGGTCGCGATGTCCGCCGCGCTCATGGTCATCCGCGAGAGCGGCGGCGGTTTGAGTGGGAACGGCTGGGTTTTCGAGGTTCGTTCCAGCGGCACCTCGCTTTGCGGCACGGGACGCTCCTCCACGCCATAGATCGGCTTGCCGGTGACGCGGTCGAGCAGAAACAGCAGTCCGGCCTTGCTCATTGCCGCGACGGCCGGAATGGTCTTCCCCCCCTGCTTCACGTCGATGAGCGCCGGCGCGCCCGTCATATCGCCGTCCCAGATGTCGTGGTGGACCAACTGGAAGTGCCAAAGGTACTTGCCCGTATTCGCGTCCGCCGCCACCAGGCTGGTGCTGAATAGGTTGTCGCCGGCGCGGTCGCCGCCGTATTGGTCCACCGAAGGCGCGCCGAACGGCATGTAGACGATGCCGCGCGCGGCGTCCACGGTGAGAAATCCCCAGACATTCACGCCCGAGCGGTCCTTCCAACTGTCGCCGGCCCAGGTGTCGTTGTACTTCTCGCCCGCGCCCGGAATGGAATGAAACGTCCAGGCCAGCTTCCCGGTGTGCATGTCCCACGCGCGCACGTCGCCCGCGGGCCCCTTCGACGGGAGTTCCTGCGTGGTGCCTCCCGTAATGACGAGGCTCTTGAACACGATGGGCGGCGAACTCAGCCCGTCGCGGCCAGGCAGGTCATGCAGGATCTCGGGAGTATTCAGATTGACGATGCCGTTGTCGCCAAAAGCGTCGTTGGGCTTGCCGGTCTTTGCGTCCAGCGAATACAACTTGCCTTCGCTCGAACCGAAAACGATCTGCGCGGTGGTCTTCGCGTCGCCGGGCCAATATTCCACGCCGCGCGTGGAGGGGGAGCTGGAGGGGAGTTGAAAGGCCCAGATTTCTTTCCCGGTGGTCGGATCCACGGCCACCACCCGGGAATACGGCGTCGACATGTACATCGTTCCATCGATGACGAGCGGAGTGTTTTCGCTCGGGGTGAAGCCCGACCCACCGCGTCCTCTACCACGGCCAACCTGGGACGCCTCCGGCGTGTCGCCCACCGCGCCGCCAGCGCCTCGACCGTCCCCGACAGCGGCGGCGCCACCACCCCGGCCGGCTGGCGCGACGGCGCCGGCAGGCCTCATATGATACACCCACGCCACCTTGAGCCGATCGACATTCGCCGGCTTGATTTCCGTCAGCGGTGAGAAGCGCGTACCGCCCGAATCGTGGCCGTAGGTCGGCCATTCCTTCGATGTGTCAGGGGTCTGGTCTTTGTTCGACTGCGACAGCGCGCCGCCGGCCAGGATCACGAGGGTGCTGCCCACGAACAGAGTGGCTAAAGGTCGCTTCATAATAGATGTCCGTTCTGTTTGACTTCCGGGATTCCGGGCTGAAGCTCCGGTTGCGGAGGGCGGGTTGAAACCCGGCCGGGAAGGCCACGCGCAGAGCGCAAACCTCCCGGGAAGACGGCTAAGACCAACACCATGTACACCGCCCATTCATTTCCGCGATCCAGCCGCGGCGCTCCGGAACGCATTTGCCCCCGCGGAGTTGGGCCGCCCTATCGGGAACACAATTTCGTTAGTTTGCAAGCATATCATAAGATTCAAAACGGCATCGGGTACTGTACAGCAGTCTGTCAGCATGCGTCAGCATGCTTTACCGGCGCACCTGCAGGGGAACGGCCTCCAGCAGAGTGGCCGACGCAGTCACGTTGGGACCCACGTCCACTTCCTGGCCGCGATTGCGCTCGCGCCAGATGTTGGCGATCGACTCGGGTGTCCGGTCGATCAGATCGTAAGTCGCGAGCACGTGGTACTTGCCGGGCGCGAGGACGCCCGATTTGTAGGCGCCGGTGGAATCCGCCTCACCCCTGACCATCGCGTCGGAGAGAATCGCTTCGGTGGTCGAGGTGGCGGGCAGAATCAGGATCTGTGCGCCGGCGGGGGCGCTCACCTGGGTGAAGCCCCCATCATTGCCGACGCTCACTCGCAGGGTAAGGTCATTGCTCGATCGGAAGCGTTGGTGGAAGGCGCTGGAAGGACCGTAGGTGATGTCCTTCACGTAGGCGTTGGGGAGGGCATCGGGCGGTGCGATGCGTGGCTGCACTTCATAATCCAACGCCTGCATGACTGAAAATGAAAACGGGCCGAAAGGGATGGGGTCGAAGCGGCCGCCTGCCCAGACTAAACCATCGGTCACTCCGGAGCTAGGAAGAAACCGAATCGGGCCGCGCCGGCGTTAGCCGGCAGGGGGCCATCCCACTCTACATCGCCCTGGATGGACCCTGGGCCGGTGGCGAATACGCGCACGTTGTGCACATCTTCGCGGTCGATGGCGGCCGAGGCGGCGCCGAAAACCTCCCGCGCTCCTTGACGAGGCGCCGTGATTCGAAACTCGCCGGGATAGAGATCGCATACGCGGATCTTGCCGTCGGGGCCGGATTTGCCGCCGGCCGTGGCGGAATTGGGGCCGGCAGTCTGCAAGTCGGTGACTTTGAAGTCCAGGCTGGCCGGCTGGCCGGCTTCGAAGAGAGTGGCGTCAATGCAATAGGACGGCGACCGCAAGATTTGTATATCCACCCGCTCGCGCTTCTCGCCGGAGCGTAGCGTCACCATGGTCGCCTGGTCGCGCGCACCGGTGTTGGGATAGTAAGTGGGGCGATATGCCGGCTTGCGCAGTTTGGGATCGGCCGGGGCCGCGGAAACCGGATTGGGATAGACCTTGAGCGGCTCAAACATCACAAACAGGGCGCGCCCGGCGGGCACGTTGTGCACGATCCACTCGCCGCGATCATTGGTGGTGGCGCGCATTCCACTGGTGAACCGAAAAACGGCGGTTGAGACGGCGCCCCGTGAGCCTTCTGGTCCAGCCGCAAGCGTTTGCAGAAACGGCAGTTGTCACCCAGTGGGTGAATTGCGCGGCGTTTGAGAATCCAGGCAGGTCTCGAACATACCGGCGCTGTTGGGAGTCAACCGCCGTTTCTAGGGTGAAGTAACGGATGGCGCCGCCCTGGTATTCCCGCATGATGACGTGGACCTGCAAGGCGACGACCGGGTCTTTGTTCTCGTCGTAGTTGCGGGCGGAGATCTCTCCATTGAGGCGAATGCGGAAGTCGACGCCGGTCACGGCTTCGCCCGGGCCGACGCCGATCTGCCTGACGCCGTTGCTCGAAGAGAGCCCCAGTGCGATCGGGTGGGGGCCGGGGTTGACGTCCGCGAATTTGTAGTTGCCTTGCGCATCGGTGTGAGTTTCGACCGGGGGAGATCCAACAGCCAGCAAGCGTACGGACACGCCGGGGATGGGCCCGCCGGTATCGGCATCCAGGATGCGACCGCAAACAGAACCAGTGGGTGGGACCGACGGCTGGCCGGACTGCGCCAGAAGCGTAGCGGCGGTTAGCTCCAGAACGGCAAGAGATTTCATCGGGGCGCCTCCGGGATACGCAGTTCCAATTGGCTGGCCGCCCCGGGAGTAACTTAACTTCGACAGCCGTGGGCATGCGGCTTTCGGGCGGCATCCAGCGACTGCCTGGTCCGGCGGCAACCACGGAGTAGGGGCCGGGCGTTAGATCCACAAATTCGAATCGGCCTTTCCCGTCGGGGAACGCGATCTGCCGCGAACCGTCGCGCGCGATCAGAACCACGACCAGGTCCGCCGGCGGCGCGGCGCCGGTCAGGCTCCCGCGAAGGGAGCCGCGCGGCACGAGAGCCACTTCCAGGGGCCTCGACGTGGGGTCGCGCAGATCCAGCAATGACGGAGCGGCGCCGTAGCAGTTCCCGGCGATGGCTCTGGCGGCGACGGCGTAACGGGAGGGCGCGAGACGATCGAGACTCGCCGGCTTATCGGTATGAATGGTTGCCGAAACCGGCGTCGATTGCCACCAAGCCTCCTAAGGGGTCAGATCGACCGCAACGCCGGAGTTGCATGGTTCTTGTGTGCGCAGGGTCAAGGTTGGGTCAAGGTGGCGGAGCGAGTTTGGCCGGCCGGCAAAGCTACGCCTTCCACATCGGCTGCCGTCACCGCCACGCGTACGCGGCCGAACGCTTTGGTTTCGCCACGCAAGATGGAGAATACAGTTCGTAGTTGCCGGGAAGCGGTCGGAAAATGAAAAAGCGCCATCGGGACGGGGACCTCCCACGCCCAAGCTAAGTCCCGGACGCTCCGCGGAAACCGCCGCGATCACGGTCCTGGCTGGTGGAGGCAGGTCTACCTTTCCGCTGACGGTGTATGCAGGACCGCCGGGGAGCGTGACATCGGCGTTGGAATATTCCTCGCCGCCGGAGATCGTGAATTCGCGGGGCTGCGAGTTGTTCGGCTGGAACAGGACGCCGTGGCGAACACGGCCGCCTTCGCCCGAAGCCTCGGTAATGGCCACGCGATAGCGCCCCGGCCGCAAACCGTAGATGTGGTATTCGCCCGGACGGCTGTGGCGATCCGTGGTGCCGGATTGCACGTCGGAGGGGGAGAGGGCTATCGCGGAGTCCTTGGAGAGATTGAGCGCCGGGCTGCCATCGGATTCAAAGATTCTGCCGTCGATGACGCCGAACCGCACCATGCGCATCTGCATACCCGATCGTGGCGCGGTGGTGACTTCGAAGGTGGCGAAGTTGGTCTTGGAAAAGCGGAGCACGTATTCGGCATTCGGCAGATCGGGTGTGCGAAAGCGGCCTTGGGAATCGGTCTCAAGCTCGGCGACGATGGCGGCATCGTGAGGGCTTGCGATCAGGATCTCCACGCGCGGTACTGGAGTGCCGTTGTGGTCCTCCAACACCCGGCCGTCAAGAACCGCGGCGACAGCGGGCCGCACACACGCGAGAATCATACAGAGGAAGGCTTTCCTCACGCTAACTCCCTCTCAGCCGGAATTCCTATGGTGGACTCCGAAATCCCGTTTCAGTGTACACCCCGGCGTTGTGCCTCGATCCGGCGCGCGCAGAGCTTAGTACACCATCTCGCAAGTACGGTAACGCATTCGGGCACTCGGAGGCAAAAATACGTTAGCGAACTTCCGAAACGACGGACTTTAGTGACGTGTCCGTGCCCCGAGGCACTCCCCTCCCTGAGAAGCTTCCCCAGGTGGGGCATGCTTGAGCCAAAAATCCGAAGTTAGACACTTAAACCATTTAAGCTCAGTGCTTTACGTGTCTAGAATCGAACTTCGGCGAAGTTGAATTTCCACAGCGTAAACTGTTCAAAGCAACTCGGCTTGTAGCGCACGCCGGGAATGCAAACCTGATTACGGCCTCGTCCAGTCTTGTACTTTCAGCCCCGCAACTCGCCCAAACGCCCGGTCATTGGTGACCAGGATCAGTCCGGCGGCCAGAGCATGGGCGCCAATCATCATATCCAGACTTCCCATGGGCTGGCCCTCCCGTTCAAGCGCAGCCCGAAGCTGCCCATATTGCCGGGCCGCGCCGGAGTCCCAGGGCAGGATCGTTACCCGCAGGAGAAATTCATCGACGACGGCCCGCAAACGCGTAGCTTCCGCTTTCCGCGCCAGTCCGTAGCACAACTCGCCCTCGGTGACGCTCGATACCGCAATCTCCGCCATCGGATGACGGACTAAACGCCGCCGGGCCGCCGGAAAAGTGCCCTTAATGACATAGCTCGCGATGTTGGTGTCCAACAAGTACCGGCATGGCATCAGAAGAGATCGCGATCTTGCGGCTTGGAATCCCCCCGCTCCGACATGAAATCTTCCGGCACGCCGGCTTCATCCGCCAATTCAAAAAAGCTCGCCCATGAGTCCGGGCGGCGAGAGAGGATGACGTCTCCCGTCAGCGCATCCCGCCGGATAAAGACCTCGGTCCCTTCAAAGCGAAAATCCACAGGCAGCCGAACCGCCAGGCTCCTGCCGTTACGAAATAGCTTTGCGGTCCGCGCCATCTTGGTTTCCTCCTGATATATACCACAGTACATCACAGGCCGGAATGGCTTCAACGGGCATGCTGCGACCGCAGCCTCTTGGGACGGGGCCTCTGCTTAACTCCCTTCATTGGTTGGACCTGCCTTCGTCGGTCCTCGCCTACGCCGTCTTGCCGGTCGCGTCGCCCGAGCCGCCGCTGATTACCCAGCCGTCGGCAAGATTGATGATGCGATGGCCGCACGCGGCGTTAGCTTCCGAGTGAGTCACCTGCACGATGGTGGTGCCTTCGTCGTTGAGCTTCTTAAAAAGCTGCATGATCTCTTTGCCCTGGCTGGAGTGCAGATTGCCGGTGGGCTCGTCGGCCAGAATCAGCTTGGGATTGGCGATCACGGCGCGCGCCACGGCCACCAGTTGCTGCTGTCCGCCGGAAAGCTGGCTGGGGTAGAGATCGCGCTTGCCCACAATGTGGAAGCGGTCGAGCGTGTCGCAGACCATGGCGGCGCGCTCCGAGCTTTTCACGTTGCGGTAAGAGAGCGGGATATCGAGATTCTCGTACACCGTGAGGTTGTCGATCAGGTGGTAACTCTGGAAGACGAACCCGATGTACTTCTTATTCAGCTCCACGCGGTCTTTGGGCTTCATGCGGTGGACCATGTGGTTGACGAACTCGAACTCGCCGGTCCAGGCGCCATCCAGCATTCCCAGAATACTCAGCAGGGTCGACTTACCGGCGCCCGACGGGCCCATGATAGTGACGAACTCGCCCTCCTTGATCTCTACGTTGATGCGGCGCAAGACATAGGTCCGGCCGTAGCCGCCTTCGTAAAACTTCTCCAGATTGCGAAGTGTAATCATAATTTCAACCTTATTCATGCCGCAACGCGATGGCGGGGTCAAGCGCCATGGCGCGCCGCGACGGAAGATATCCGGCTATCAATACGACTGCTCCCAGCAGTACCGCGATAGCCACAAATGTATACGTGTCGGTAGGCGCCACTCCATACAACATGGTAACCATGAGGCGGGTCAGCGCCCACGCCGCCGCCAGACCGGCCGCGATTCCCAGGCCGGCCAGCGCCGACGCCTGGGTCAATATCAGCCGTAGGACGTCTCCCGGCTGTGCTCCCAAGGCCAGACGAATTCCGATCTCGCCGGTCCGCTGACTCACGTCGTAGGCAACCACGCCATAGACGCCCACGGCGGCCAGCACAAAGGCGATCTGCGCGAAGAGGGCCAGCAGCACCGTGTTGAAGCGGGCGCCGGCCACGGCCTGGGCGACCACGCCCTCCATGGGCCGGGCGTCGGCCACGGGCTGGTCGGGATCCAGTTGGTGAACGGCGCGCCCGGCGGCGGGGACCACGGCCGCGGGCGGAAGCGCGCTACGCATCACCAGCGTCATACTGCGGAAGGCGTTCTGCGCGTAGGGACAGTAGAGCGTGAGCCAGTCGTCGCCCTGGATGGTTTCAGGTTTGACGTCGCCCACCACGCCGACGATTTCGGCCAGGCGGCCGTTCGGATCGAGCACCAGGCGGTTTCCCACAGCGCCTCCTTGCGGCCAAAAACGGCGCGCCACCCCGCGGCTCACTACCAGCGTGAGCGCGGTCTGGCTGGTGTCGGCCGCGGTGAAATCGCGGCCTTCGAGCAGCGGCAGCCCCATGGTTCGAAAATATCCGGGGGTGACGGCGCGCACCAGGCCCATGGGCTTCTCATCGGGCACGGGCCGGCCCTCCACGGCGAAGGTGGTGCCGAAGCCGAAATCGGTGAGCGGCAGGGTGTCGACGGCGGCCACCGCGCGCACACCGGGCAGCGCGGCGACCCGATCTTCGGCCTGTTGCAGGAACGCGATCCGGCGTTCCGCCGTGGCGTTGCGGGCGCCGGCCAGAGGGAGGCGCAAGGTGAGGAGTCCGGATGGCTGAAACCCCAGGTCCACCGCCCGCAACCGCGCGAAGCTGCGGATTAACAGGCCGGCGCCGATCAGCACCAACACCGCCAGGGCGATTTCGACCACCACCAGCCCATTGCGCAGCAGGCGTCCGGAGCGCGCGGCGGTGCGGCCGCGGCCGGCCTCGATCAATGTGGCGTTGAGCTTCGCGCCCGAACCCTGAATTGCCGGAGCCAGGCCGAACAGCACGCCGGTAGCCACCGACACCGCCAGGGCAAACAGAAACAGCCGCCAATCCAGCCGGGCCTCCGCCAGACGCGGTATGCTGGCGGGACCGAGCCGCGCCAGCAGGGCGATGGCTCCCCAGGCGAGCAGCAGTCCCAACGCTCCGCCCGCCAGCGACAGCAGCAGACTCTCCGACAGCAGTTGCCCGGCGATGCGGCCGCGGCTGGCGCCCAGTGCCATGCGGATCGAGATCTCGCGCCTTCGCGTATTACCCCGCGCCAGCAGCAGATTGGCCACGTTGACACAGGCCATCAGCAGCAGAAAGCCCACCGCCCCCATCAGAACCGCCAGGGGCTGTTCGACCGGGCCCACCAGTTCGTCGCGGAACGAAAAGACGGAGGGCCGCCAGCCGTGGTTGAGGCCCGGGTCGGCGCGCTCCAGGCGGTCGCCGATGGTGTCCATCTCGGCGCGCTCCTGACGCAGGGTGACGCCCGGCCGCATGCGCGCCAGCACGATGAGGAAGCGGCCGTGATTGACGCGGGTGTCGCCCGGGTCCATGCCCAGTGGGATCCACACGTCGGCGGCGGTATCGAACACGCGAAACCCGGGCGGCAACACTCCCACGACGGTGTAACTCTTGTCGTTGAGACGGATGCTCTTGCCGGCGATGGAGCGGTCCGCGCCGAACCGCCGCCGCCACAGGCTATCGCTCAACAGGGCGGAAGTAGTGCGGCCGGGTTGGTCCTCGTCGGGCCGGAATAAGCGTCCCACAACTGGCTGGACGCCCAGGAGCGGTAAGAGTCCCGCGGAAATCCGCTGCGCCCTGAGCTCCTCGGGGTCGAGGTGGCCGTTGGGACCTTCGGTAAGATTGACGTGCACGTCTTGAAACGCGCCGGCGGCCTCCAGCAGGCGGGTCTGCTGTTGCCACTCCAGGAAATTGCCGCCGGCCACCAGTAATTTGACCTTGTTCTGGTTCTTCTCCCAGATCACCAGCAGGCGGTCGGCGCGCGGGAATGGCAGGGGCTTGAGGAGCACGGCATCCACCACGCTAAAGATGGCGGTTGTTGCGCCGAGACCGAGCGCCAGCGCGGCCAGCGCCGCCAGCGTGAATCCGGGCGACCGCCGGAGCAGACGCGCGCTGTAGCGGACATCGCGACCAACCAAGTGCATGGCCTGTCAGGTTAGCAGATCGCGGGGCGGCGTGTCTGTGGTAAGAGGATGTGGCGCGCGGCTCCGCTCCTTGACAGTCGCGGCTCAGTGGGCGGGAGTCGCGGCTCGGTGGGGGCGGGAGTCGTGGCTCGGGAGTAGTGGCTCGGTGGGTGGGGAGTCGCGGCTCGGTGGGGAGTCGTGGCTCCGTGGGCGGGCGTCGTGGATCGAGGGGCGGGAGTCGCGGCTAGGGGCGGGAGTTTCTCACCGAGCCGCGACTGTAAAGGAGCGGAGCCGCCTCTATGTGCACGAGCGCTCAGTGGAACGGATCCAGATACCGCCGTTGACATTGTGCAAGCGAATCTGCGGGCCATTGCCCTTTACGATCAGACGGTGACCGGCCTCGGTGCGCGCTACGCGGCCCACATCCGACGCGATGCCGCCGCTCAGGTTCCGCGCCTCCACGCTGGCGCCCGAGCCCGGTGGTATGGTCAGATGAATCTGCCCGTTCACCGAGCTCAAGGAAATCGGGTTGGCGCGGCTGGTGTGCTCGAAATCGACCTCAACCCGCCCGTTGACGGTGGAAAGCTCCACCTGTCCACCCAGCTTGAAGGCGCGAATGTCGCCGTTCACCGCCGATGCCTTCACGGTTCCCGACAGCCCATTCAACGAGAGCTGGCCGTTGGTGAGGATCACGCTCTCCAGATGGATACCGCGGGGCACGGTAATACGGTATTCCACGCTGGTGGGATGTTCCGCGCCGGAGCCGGCATATAGCGTCCGGATGGAGAGCGAATCCGCGGTGGGCTCCACGACGATGCGTGCGTCCTCCATCCGCCGGGGATCGGTGGAATGCTTGATGGCTTCCACTAACACCGCGTCGCGATCCCACACCGTGATACTCACGTTGCCGTAAGGATTTTGGATGGCCACGCGCCCGTTTTGAGGGAGCGCATAGAGATGCCGGAACGCCGTCTGTGGCGCACCAATCACGCTGGCGGACACTGAGTTGGCGGCCACTAAGGCCACGAACACCACCCAGATCCGTTGCCTTCTAACCATGGCGCCCTCCTCCGAATGCACCACTCCCGCGGGTAACTCCCTAACCTTTCGCCGATTCGGTACTTTCTTCGACGATTCGGCCGTCGAACAGCCGGATAGTCCGGTCCGCGAACTCGGCGTAGCGCGGATCGTGAGTGACCATGCAGATGGTAGAGCCGGCCTGATGCAATTCGCGCAACAGGTTCATGACGGCCTCGCCGTTGGCCGAGTCCAGGTTTCCGGTGGGCTCGTCGGCCAGCAGAATGAGTGGATCGCCGCTGAGGGCGCGCGCCACGGCCACGCGCTGCTGCTGACCGCCGGAGAGCTGCGACGGGTAATGCTTCATGCGGTGCGACATGCCCACCCGTTCGAGCGCCTCCTGCACCCGCCGTTTGCGCTCGGCGGATGGCATGCCGCGATAGGTGAGCGGCAGTTCCACGTTCTCGTAAACGGTGAGATCGCCGATCAAATTGAAGGCCTGGAAAATGAAGCCGATCTCGCGGTTGCGAATGCGCGCGCGCTCCGACAGCTTCAGGCCGGTGACCGGCTTGCCATTCAGGTAGTAGACGCCATCGGTGGGCGTATCGAGCAGCCCCAGAATGGCGAGCAGGGTCGACTTACCGCAGCCCGACGGGCCGGCGATCGACAGATACTCTCCTTTCTTGACGTCGAAATGGATGGAAGAGAGCGCGTGCGTCTCCACCTCGTCCGTCACGAAGACTTTGCTCACGCTCTCGAGCCGAATCAATGGTTGTGCGCCGGTGTCCATGGTTGTCATTACCCCTTTACGAGAATCGCCTGGCTTATGTTCAAGAATCTTAGTTCAATTTAATGCGGTCGTACTGGTCCCAATTCGACATGTCGGACAGAATCACCTTGTCGCCCACCCGCAGGCCGTCTTTGATCTCGATGAAGTTCACCGAGCTGCGCCCGAAGGTGACTTTCACTTTATTGGCATACTTGCCGTCGGGCTCCAGCTTGAACAGCGTGACGGTGCTGTTCTCCTGCCCGAATACCGGCCGTCCCACGAACACCACGTCGTCCAGTTTTTCCAATTGGATGGTGCCGTCCACGCTCAGATCGGGCCGGGAACCGGGGGGAAGCGTGCCCTTGAGCGCCACATCCACAGTGACGGTGCCGTTCACGATGGATTGTTCGATGCGCGAAACGAAGCCATTAATCAGGCCGGTAGAGCCTCCACCCGCCAGGCGCGTGTCGATCACCGCGGGCTGTCCCGGGGCAACATCCTTGATCTGGGTTTCGGCGATCTTCAGCTCGGCCTTCAAATGGCTGGGCTGCGCCACCTTGCCCAGGGCCGTGCCGGCGGTCACCTTCTGGCCTTCTTCCACCGGGGTGAGCGGCGGCGGCACGGATTGCAACATGCCGTCGAAGCCGGCGCGTACTTTCAGTTGATCCACCTGGCTCTTTTTCAGCTCGTATTGCCCGCGAAGCTGTTCCACCTTCACCTTTTGCGAATCGAGCTGCGCCTGCTCGGCCTCATTATTGATGGAGAGCCGCTCTTTTTCGATGTCGAACTTGGCGCTGAGTTGCTCGGCCTTCACCTGCGAGATCTTGGCATCGGTACCGGCCAGGAGGTTTTCCTTGAATAAGGCCGCATCGCGGTCGGCCTCCAGCTTGGCGGTGTTATAGTCGGCGCTGGACTGCGCGGCCACCGACCTGAGGTCCAGAAGTGTCTTGTGTAGAGTCACTTCCAGGTTCTTGTAATCGGCTTCGGCGGCCTTCATGGCGAATTCGGCGTCCAGAAGGGCGGTATCCAGCTCCGGGCTGGTCATGATCATGACTACGGTGTCGGCCTTTACGGGTGTGCCCGGCTTCACCAGGATGCGCTGCACCCGGCCGTCGGTGGTAGCGGTGATCAACATGGTGTCTTCCGGCACCAAAGTCCCCAGGCCGCGGACCTCGCGGAGCATGGGCCCGCGCTCCACGGTGCCGGGCCACAGCGTGGACAGCTCGACGCTCGGGGCGGCCGGTTTCAGCTTCCCGGCCCAGCGGAACGCCGCGGCCAGACCCACCAGCAGCAGGGTCATGACGATGGCCGTGACGATGGTTTTACGCTTGCGGACGCCCTTGCGTTGTATGTCCATAGGTTGATTTCCGGATTAGACAGGGGCACGGCGCCTGCCAATCCGCACCTAGCGTAACATTATGACGCTTCAGGGGTAAGAATGGATAGCGGGGGATTTCGGGTGTCCGGTTATGGGACTGGGCGTTCCGGGGTCGAACGGTGGGGGGAGGCCTTGGTTGGCTGGCGACGGGCCGGCCAGGGCGGGGCTGTTGCGGCGAGCTGCACGTACACGCCGGCCTGCGGAGGCATGTCCGGAGCCTGGCGCGGCGCAAAGTTGATGCGCTGGGGAATGGCGGCTAGCAGTCTGTGGCGGCACGGATGGTTGCGATGTGCTCGCATTGCAGTTTCCGCCAGGCGATCAGCCTGGCAGGAGCGGATTGTCCTCGGGGCCGCTCCCGATGCTCATTTCGGGGGTTCGGAGTGTCCTAACGGCTGGTGGACCTCAACTTCTGCGCGCTTCAGGCTGCCGCCTACATTCCCACAACCTGCTGAGTAGTTACCTTGGCGTCTCCCGGCCGGAAAGTTGCGCCCTTTCCACCATTTGATACCCGGCCGCCGTTGATATTCAGGACGCCGCCATTTTGGATCAGCCAGCCCAGCGTTCCCGAACCGGAGCCGTTCTGGAAGTAGCTCCCATAGAAGCTCGCCATCCCGTCATTGCTGAGCCAGTTCGTCGGCTGTTCGATCAGACAACCGAAACAGGAGAATAACTGCGCGGCGTAGAGCCAGGCGTCGAGAGTGGTATCGCCGTTGCGGATCGCCCAGCTTGTATTGTCCCCAAACGAAGATCCATAGACATAGACCGCCGATTCCGATCCGGCTATGTTGGGGATCGGAGCAATGTTCAGGCCAACGGCGTTATCGCTAAAATTCGACGAATAGAAAGCGATGTTGGCCCCTCCGGTTGAGTCGGGCATGAGATGGACACCGTTTCCGTTCCGCATCGCCACCAGTCCATCGAACTCATCCATCCATGCGTTGCCGCCCACCGTAACGCCGCTTCCCGGACAATTCAGAACCTTATCCGAGCCGAAACGGTAGCCGTTCGCGTAGACGTTCGTGACCGGGCTTACGGAGCCCAAATGGATGCCGTCCGTGGAAAGGCTATTGCAGTTCCAGGAGAGTCCCGTCATACTGCCCTTATAGCCGGTTTGTGCGTCCGTCGATCCCGCCGTTCCCACGTTCGCCATTACGGTCATGCCTGTGAGTGCCAGAATTGTGACGTACTTCCCGGCGAGGATCGAAAAGTTGTTGCCGATCGTCAGTGTGGATTTGATTCCGTAGGTGGCTGGAGGGATAATCAGCAGCGTTCCGGATGTCAGCGCAGCCTGGGTAAACGCCGCATTCAGCGCCGCGGAATCGTCCGTCGCGCCGTCACCCACGGCTCCGAAGTCCTTTACGCTGAGCACGTCGGAGATGCGGTTCTGCAAACTCCGCTCAACCGTGGACGCGCACATACTCCCGCCGACAACCGGCGGGTAAGAGAGCAGGGCATTCGAGATGGATTCCAATTGCTGGACGTAGAAATAGGTGGTATCGGCCACAACGTGGTTGGATCGCCGGTAGAGTGGCGCCGCAATCGTCGCGGTTCCGATTGGGGCGGCTTCCAATTCCTGAGAGAGCGTTTTGGCCCGCTCCCAGTTGTGCTCTTTCTCGGGCGCACACGTCAAAGCGGTGGCCAGGCACAGGAGTACAACAAAGCGGGCTGACTTCATGGGACTGAATTTACGCGGTACTGCCCGCCAAACTCAAGGCCCTCCAGTACTGGAACCGCCCATGGCCCGCGCCGGCACGCGAGACACGAGCTCGCGGCGGCACAGGCGCCGAAGCGGGAGTTTTCGGAGCAGTACGCGCGCGAGGAGAAGTCCCGAGAATCAGAGGAAAGGCCGGCCAGTGCTCCTGCTGTTCTTGACACGTGCTCCGTGCGCACGTAATATGTGTACATGAACGTCACCCTCTCCATCGACGACGAGGTTATTCTTCGCGCCCGCCGCCGAGCCGAGGCCCTTGGAACGAGCGTCAATCAACTCGTTCGGGAATATCTCGAGCAGTTGGCCGGGAAGTCGGATCCAAATGAAGACGCCGAAGAGTTTGAGCGCCTCTCAAGACTGGCTCATGGCGACTCCCGTGGATGGAAGTTCAATAGGGAAGAACTTCACGAGCGGCGATGAGCCGGCTGGCATTCTTCGATACCAACATTTTCCTCTACGCCGACGACGCTTCCGCGCCAGCCAAGCAGGAGCGTGCAATTCAGCTCATCACGAGCTATCGGCGCTCCGGTCTGCTGATCGTTTCAATTCAGGTCTTGCAGGAATACTTTGCCGCGGCAACCAGGAAATTGGGCGTCGATCCTGAAACGGCGCAACAAAAGGTTCAGTTGCTCACGCGCGGCCGGGTCGTCCGCTTTGTGGAAGGCGACGTGATCGCAGCCATCGAGTTGCACCGGCTGACTCGAATTTCCTTCTGGGATGCGACGATCGTTCACGCGGCGCGTTTGGCCGGCGCGGACGTTCTCTATAGCGAAGACCTTCAGCACGGCGCAATACTGGGCGGCGTTCGCATCGATAATCCTTTCTCGGCAGTCCCCTAACCCGCCGCCCGCTCCTGATCCTTATATTGCAACTGATACAACTTCCAGTAAATGCCGCGCTGCGCTAGTAACTCCTGATGCGTGCCGATTTCCCGCAGGCGCCCTTTATGCATTACCAGAATCCGGTCGGCGCGCTGGATGGTCGACAGTCGATGCGCAATCACGATCGACGTGCGGCCCTCCACCATCCGCACCAGCGCCGCGCGTACGCGAAACTCCGTATCGGTGTCGACACTCGACGTCGCTTCATCCAAAATCAGGTATCGCGGATTATGCGCCAGCGCGCGGGCGAAGCCGATCAACTGCTTCTGCCCCGTCGAGAGACCGCTGCCGCGTTCGCGGATGGCGTGCCGGAAGCCGTCGGGCAGCCCGCGAATAAACTCCAGCACATTCACCTGCCCGGCGGCCGCTTCCACTTCTTCCGCGCGAATCCGCTCGGTCCCCAGCCGGATATTCTCCTCGATGGTCCCGGTGAACAGAAACGGGTCCTGCAAAACCACCCCGAACTGGCGGCGGAGATCCAGCGGATCCAACTCGCGAATGTCGATTCCCCCGATGCGGATGCGGCCCTTCTTTACGTCGTAAAAGCGCAGCAGCAGCGCGATGAGCGTGGTCTTCCCGGCGCCCGTATGGCCCACCACGGCGATGGTCTCGTTGGGTGCGATGGTGAAACTCACGTCCTGCAGCACCCAGTCGTCGCCCTTGTACGCGAACCAGACGTGGTCGAATTCGATGGCGGCGATGGCGTCGGGCGCCGGGCGCGGCTCGGCCGGCGGGAGAATCGTCGCCTTCGTGTCCAACAGTTTGAAAATCCGCTCGGCGGAAGCCATGGCGCCTTGCAGGATGTTGTATTTCTCGCTGAGATCCTGAATCGGGCGGAAGAATCGCAAGCCGTATTGCAGAAACGCCACCAGGATGCCCAACGACAGCCGGCCCCTCTCGATGCGCAGTCCGCCGTACGTCAGAATGGCGGCCAGCGCCAGCATCGACGTGAACTCCACCACCGGATAGAACCATCCATACGCCGTGATGGCGTCTTTATAAGCGTCCATGTGCTCGCGGTTGACCAGTTCGAACTCGCGCCCGCTGCGGCGCTCGCGATTGAACAATTGCAGCACCACGATTCCCGTGACGTGCTCCTGCAAGTACGAGTTGATCTTGGCGATGGCCACGCGAATCCGCCGGTAGCTTTGCGTCACGCTACGGCGAAAGATCAGGGTGGCGCAGATCACCACCGGCATGGCCGCCATCAGGATGCCGGTAAGCAGCGGGCTCAACCGGTACATGATGCCGATGATGAAGCCCAGCACCAGAAGGTCTCCCAGAATAGTGACCAAGCCGGACGCGAACAGGTCGTTGAGCACGTCGACGTCCGTGGTCACGCGCGTCACCAGGCGGCCCACGGGGTTGTGATCGTAGAAGGCCAGGTCGAGACCTTGCAGGTGTTCCATCAACTGCTTGCGCAGGTCGAACATGGCCAGTTGGCCGGTCCACTGCATCAGGCACATCTGGACGAACTCGGTGACGAAGGTTCCCGCCAGCACCACCAGGTAGAGCAGCGCGACGCGGGTGAGGCCGTTCCAGGGGTCGGCGGGCAGCCAGGCATCGATAGGTGTCGTAAGAGGGTGAGCGCCCGGGCGGATGTACTTGTCCACGGCCAGCCGGGTCAGCAGCGGATTCAGCACTTGCAGGACGGATTCCGCCAGCAGGAACAGCAGGGAAAAACCCACCAGCGCGCGATAAGGCCGCATATAGCCCATCAGGCGGCGCATCAGGCGGACGTCGTAAGCTTTGCCGAGTACCTCTTCTTCCACGTTTTTTCAGTTTATCAACCAGTGGGCAAGCTAACGAGCTTTCTCACACCCCGCCGTACGATGTGGCGCAGACACCTTCCAGAAAGCTCCGCTCCCTTACGGGGTGCCCTCAGTGCCCGGCTCGGTGGGGACGCCTATCCTCTCACCGAGCCGCGATTGTAAGGGATCGTAAGGGAGCGGAGTGCCTCGGGAGCCCAAAGAGGCTTCTGGCGCTGGAGACTGCGTCGCGGCCGAGCGCCGAAAGCGGCGTTCCGCGACAGAAACTAATCACAGGCTAAGCTGCTGTGGATCGGCAGCCAGAAGTCACAGGGTCTTTGGCGCCGCGCTCCGCCATACCGATCGCAGTTCCGACCGCTCCCGATCGCTGAGCGGCGCCGGATTGGGACTCGGCTGGTCTTCCAGACAATGATTGTGCACGTAACAATCCAGCTTTTGCCGCATGGCCGCGCGGCCGCGGTGCAGCCGCGTCTTCACCACGTCCGTGCCGAGTTCCAGGATTTGCGCGGTCTCTTCCGTCGACAGTTCCTCCAGGTCGCGCAGCAGGACCACGGCCCGGTACGTGGGCGGCAATTCCGCGACGATGCGGTCGAGCACCGCCCGCAGTTCCGAATCGAGCACCAGCCCCTCGGGTTGCGGCGCGTCATCGGCAAGCTCGGAGGCCGGAGGCAGGTCGTCGAGCGACAATTCGTGCGCCGGGGCGAAGAGGCTCTTGCGGCGCTGCATCAGGCAGGCATTCTTGGCGATCCGGAAAACCCACGGCCGCACGCGTTCGGGGTCGCGGAGTTGGTCGAAGTTCTCGAAGACTTTGAGCAGCGTCTCCTGCGCCACTTCCTCGGCGTCCTCCGGCCGGCCGCACATCAGCCAGCTATAGTGGAACACTTTGGAGCGGAAATGGTCCACGAATCGCTCGAAAGCATCCGTCTCGCCGGCGAGCAGGGCGCGCGCCAGTTCCGTCTCTCCGGGCCGGTCCATGCCCTGATTCTAGCGTGCCGGGGGCGCTGCCCGCTCCGGACCGTCCGGATCACCGAAACTGAAAAACGTAACAAAAATGTAAAAAATGCCTTGTCTCCTTGACCCCCGAGTGATATATTTTTCCAAACGCGCTGCAGTGGATCCCAAAGACCCCAACTCCAAGGTTCTGGTGGAGGCCTGCAAGCAACTCCAGTTCAAGAAGCCGGGCAAGTAACCCAAATGCAGCGGAAACCAAACTTACGCGGAAATATTCTCCGGTTCACACTGTGGCGCCCATGGCTGTGTCTCGCCGCGATCGCAGTGGCGATCGGCATGACGGGTTGCATCAGCCATCGGCGGCATCTAAACGGCTTCGAGATTCGCGATAAGCCGGCAGGCGCAAACTCGTTCCTCGCCGGCGCCTGGAAGGTGGAATTGACCCCACCGCCCGGATATCCCATTGCGGGACACGGGCCTCCCGCCGCCATCGCTCGCGGCTACTGGTCTCGCCTCTACGCGCGCGCGTTCTATTTCCGCGATCGGACCGGTACCCCGCTGGTCCTGGTTTCATGCGATTTGTTCGCCATGGCCGGAGGTCTGTGGCAAGCCGTACTCCAAAAAGTCAACGAGCAGGTATATCTGCCGCCCGAATCGCTGGTGATCGCCGCAACCCACCCGCACCAGGGCCCGGGCGGTTTCATGACCGCCGGCGCTTACAACACTCTGGCGGGTCCTCTTCCCGGTTTCGACCGCACCTTGTTTAAAGAGTACGTCGAGCGCATCAGCTCAGCCATCCTTTCCGCCGCCGACCACGCCGAACACGCAGGTCCCGCTCAACTCGTGCTGCACCAAGGCAAGGCGTTGGTGCCTGAAGACGGCAAGTCAAAGGGGCTGCAGCGCAATCGCGCGATTGTTCCTTTCTTTCAAAATGCGGCGAATAAGGCCAGCATCCACGCCGTAGAACCCGCAATGATCATGGCGGCTTCCACGGTGCCGTGCCCTGACCCGGACGAACCGTGCCCGCGTCTCCAGGCCGTGGATAACACACTCTTCGGACCGTTCTGCAATCGGCCGGACGCCGAAAGAAGGACACCTGGCGCGTGTGGAACGCCCTCTGGCTTGTGCCCACCGATGCGCGCCGCGACTATCAGTACCTCTTTGAAGTGAAAGGCAGCTTTTGCTCCGCTCCTTTCGGGTTGAAGAATCCCCCAAGTGACATGCCGGTACAACCACACGCGGTCGACGATCAAGGTTCCCCGGAAGTCCTGGCCATACTCCAGGCCTTGGCGAAAAAATAACCAGGCGTTGTGAAGACCATGCTGTTTCCGGGCGCGGCGCATGCTCCCGGCGCGCTGCGACGGTCGAACAATCGCGGATTCCCAAGTGCAAAGCGGATGGAGCCGGACAACCGAATGCAGCGGGTGGCAAAAAGCGCGCTCAAATGTCAATGTGCCGGTCCCATAGGTACCAATGGAAATCCGTGGAACTCGTACCGGTACTTACGGCGCCCGCAAGTTGTTACGTGCAAGTCCTGCCGTCCATTAGGCAAGAAGCACCGCCTCCGCCGTCATCGATCGCATCGCGGAGAAACCGTTCCACATCCGCAGCCGTACGCTGCACAACGGCGACTACGCGAAGCCGGATGATATTCGGCTTCGCGCCCGGTCGGGAACTGTTGCCACATAGGGCTTCCATGAGGCATTCACGCCGGGCGAGGACGCTCGGGAAGTGAAGTCCGGAGCATTTGTGCACAGGCCATTGCAATTTCAACCGGAGATACTCTTGCCCGTCGTTCTTATGCTTGTTCAAAGGCGGCCATGGGGAACGGCCTGCAAAGTGCCCACGGTTCGGTATGCGCCTAACTTATCTACTAACGGCGGCCGCTTCGATTCTGGCGTTGGCCGGCGCGGAGGCAGCCGGACCGGCGCAAAGGCAGGCTGCTACGACAGTTGCCCCGAGTACTGCCGGGAGCGAAATAGAGGACTCGACGAAGACCGGCGCGTTGGGTTTGGGAACGACCGGGCCAAGGGTGACGCGGGCGCAGATTCTGCTGGACCGTGCCAGGTTCTCGCCGGGCGAAATTGACGGTGTCTACGGCGACGATTTGGTAGTTGCGGTCAAGGGATTTCAGGAAAACCACGGTCTGAAGCCGACCGGCATAATCGATGCCGGGATGTGGCGCTTGCTCGATAGCGACGCCGGCCCTCTTCTGTTGACCTACACGATTACCCAAGTGGATGAGAAAGGCCCGTTCCTGCCGCTACCGGCCGAGGTCCAGGAAAAAGCGAAGTTGAAGTGGCTTGGTTTCGAAACGCCGCAGGAAGGACTGGGCGAGAAGTTCCATATCTCGCCGAAGCTGCTGGCCGAGTTGAATCCCGGTAAGAAACTCGACACAGTGGGGGAGCGGATCGCCGTACCGAATGTGCGGCGCGGCGTTGTGGGCCTGGCGTTACGCGTGGTGGTGTCGAAGGCAAAACGCACCGTGATCGCGTACGGCGCGGGCGGCAAGGAACTGGCGCAGTATCCAACCACCATTGGGGACTCGCACGATCCGCTGCCGATCGGTGATTTTACGATCGTCGGCATTGTGCACTACCCGTGGTTCGACTGGGACCCGAAGCTCCTCTGGAATGTGGACCCGAAGCTCGCGAAAGCGGAACTCGCGCCGGGTCCGAACAATCCCGTCGGCGTTGCATGGATCGGCCTCTCAAAAGTGGACTATGGAATCCATGGGACGCCGGATCCGGGGAATATCCGGCACGGCGTGTCGGACGGGTGTGTCCGGCTGACGAACTGGGATGTGGATGCGCTGTCGCACATGGTTCGACGGGGCACGCCGGTCGTCCTGGAGGAGTAGCGTGAGGCTCTGGGCTGGCATTGCCGGGCTGTTGCCATTGTTGCTCGCCGCTGGCGCGACCTCGTCCCTTCTCGAGATGACCCCGCCCATCCGCGGACTCGCCCTCGCGGATCTGCGGGATACGTTCGAAGAAGTTCACAGCGGCCATAAGCACGAGGCGTTAGACATTGTGGAGCCGAGAGGGACACCCGTGCGTGCGGTGGTATCCGGAACCGTCACCAAGCTTTTCCTCAGTAAACCGGGCGGCAACACGATCTACCAGTTCGACGAAATGGGAGTGTATTGTTACTACTACGCGCACTTGGATGGGTACGCGAAGGGTTTGCGTGAGGGAATGCGGGTCGAGCGTGGGGACGTCATCGGTTTTGTGGGATCGACGGGAAATGCGGATTCGCGCACGCCGCACTTGCATTTTGCGATCGCCGAGCTGGGGCCGGAAAAGCAGTGGTGGAAGGGGAAGGCCGTCGATCCATATCCTTTCCTGGTAACCGCGGTGAAGCGGGCGAAATAGCGGGCAAGCTTCTTTTCGCGGATTCGCGGGTTCCTCCCCGAAAGTCGGGTGGCGTTCGGGAATGGCTCCCGGTTTCAGCCGCCTGTGGCAAGACCGTAGCTGACCGCCGACCGCTCTTAGTGGTGGAACTGCGCGGCTTGCGCGGAGGAGCGGAAGCCGGGCTGGGCGGCGAACCAATCCAGGTGGCGGCGGATATCCCGGACCAGCATGTCGGCCAGATCGCAGGTAAATCCGTTGCGCACCACCACCCGTTGCACTACCAGATCCTGGCGGTTCGCAGGCATCCGATAGGCCGGAACCTGCCAGCCGCGGTCGCGCAGGCGATCGGCCAGATCGTAGAGCGACCAGTGCGCCTCCTCCTTGAGTCTCCACGCGAACACCGGGAGATCGGTGCCCTGGCTCATCAACTCAAACGGGCCGATGGCGGCTATCTGTTTGCCTAAGTGGAGCGCCACATCCTGACAAGCTTGGTGAACGGCGCGGTAGCCAGACTTACCCAGACGAATCAGGTTGTAATACTGCGCCACCACCTGGCTGGCCGGGCGCGAGAAGTTAATCGCCAGGGTCGGCATCGTGCCGCCCAGATAGTCGACGTTGAATATTAAGTCCGGGTGCAGATCGGCCGCCTCCCGCCAGATCACCCAGCCAACGCCGGGAAACACTAAGCCGTATTTGTGGCCGGAAGTGTTGATGGATTTCACGCGGGGCAGTTGGAAATCCCAGACTAGCTTCGGCTGCAGGAAGGGAGCCACGAAGGCGCCGCTGGCGCCATCCACGTGGATCGGGATATCGAGCCCGGTTTTCTCCTGCAGACGGTCGAGCGCGGCGCTTAGGGCCTGCACATCCTCGTAGTCGCCCGTGAACGTGCTGCCCAGCACGGAAACCACGCCGATGGTGTTCTCGTCGCACAGGGCCGCGGCTCGTTCCGGATCGGTCACCAGGCTGTCGCCTTCCAAGGGGACGGAGCGCTCCTCCACATCCCAATAGCGGACGAATTTGTGCCAGCAGACCTGAGTGTTCGTGCCCATGACGATGTTGGGCCGGCCGGCGGATTTGCCGGTCTTGCGCATCTTTTCGCGCCAGCGCCATTTGAGAGCCAGGCCACCGAGCATGCAGGCCTCGCTCGATCCGATGGTGGAAGTCCCCAGTGTGCCCTCGGGATCGGGCGAGTGCCACAACTCGGCCAGCATGTGGACGCAGCGCATTTCGAGCTCGGCGGTCTGCGGATACTCGTCCTTATCGATCATGTTCTTGTCGAACGTCTCGGACATCAGTTTCTGCGCTTCGGGCTCCATCCAGGTGCCGCAAAAGGTGGCCAGGTTGAAGCGCGAGCTGCCGTCCATGATCAGCTCGTCGTGAATCAGGTGGTATGCCGTGCTCGGCGGCATTTCCTGCTCGGGAATAGCGTGGCGGGGAGCGGGTCCGAGCAGCCATTGGCGAGCATACATGGGCCGCATGACGCCGAGACTCTCGTGCTTGGGATGGTTTTTGTCGTCCATGATCGGATACGACTCTACCATTCCTTGCACGTGCACGGAAAGGTGGGGCTTGCTCTTAGCTTTGCTCTTAGCTTGCCCTGCTTCGCGGCAACAACTCCCGCGAGCCTTTTCTTGGACTAACTGCGCCAGTTTAAAGATGCAGTCAAAAGTTCCAGCCCTCGGCTCCTGACTGTTAGAACCTGTAAAGCGATAACGGGCGTGGGCAGGCTAAAGCGAGGCTAAAGCGTGCCCCACCACTGGGAACACTGGCCGCTACGTGAGGCACGCTTTAACTTGCCCGTTTTCTATATCCTCTGCCTGGATCCGGTTCATCGCGGACGAAGCGATCAGGCCGCCGGCCATACCGGCGCTGGTGTCTTTCCCACGGCTCGATTCTCCCTATCGTGCCTGTCCGCTGAGCGCTTCCGCGGCAGTCTGCTGTTCCCAGAACTCCCGGCCGCGTTCGTAGCCGCGCCGGAACGCCTCGGAATCCCAGACCTCCGGATACCACCATTTCACGCAATCGATCCGCTCGTCGAGCGGCTTGCCGCGGCATTCGCGGCGCAAAGCGGACTCGAAGCCGGCGCGAAACACGTCCTGGTCCAGCTCGAAGTTGTGCCCCAAGGCTTGGTAGTGTTCGGCTTGAGCGTCCCGCAACCCAAGCCACCAATCCTTGCGCGCCGCATCAATGCTCCGCGCGCCGCCATCCTCCAGCAACTTGCGCGCGCGTACTTCTTCCGCATTGTCCTCGGCCAAAACCAAGACCAGCGACTGGCCTTGCCGCAAGGCATCCTCATAGAAGAAGATTTCATCCGCGGGGACTCCCTCGGTGGTCTTCTCGTCGGCAGCCTCGCCAATGATGGCGCCGCCCAGTGCCCCGCTGGCGCCAAACAAGGCCGCCCCCACGAGACCAACCGCCAGAATCGGCCCAACACCGGGAATGAGGGCGGTCACGGCCACTCCGAGTTCGAATCCCCCGGCAGCGCCAACCGCACCGCCCACCAGCCCTCCAATCGCGCCGCCCATCCCCGGCTGTTCGGTATCCGAAGTCGCAATGGCATGAATCGCACTTTGCGGCGAGCCTGGATACAACAAATTGACTTGGTTTTGCGGGAATCCGGCGCGCCGTAGCGCGACTGCGGCGTCTCGCGCCGACAGAGAAGAGCGGAAAACGCCAGCGACAGTTTTCATAGAGAATAACAGTGCACGTCTGTCTCCCATGTCTCTGGCCGTACCATTGGCGTGCTTCGCAACGCCCGCGCGGAAACACGGGTTAAAATGGCCGACAGGTGGGAAAACGATCCAGACGTGTAATTAAGGTTCCTCCCGCGCCCGTGGAAGCCATCGTTTTCACGCCGGCGCCGGAGCGAAATCGGACCACGGAATGGTGCGTCTACCTGCTGCTGTTTCTCGCCATCTTCGCCGTGTACGGCCAGGTTCGTCATTTCGATTTCGTCAACTTTGACGACCCGGAGTACGTCAGCGGCAACAATCACATACGCGCCGGCCTGACGTGGGACGGGCTGCGGTGGGCGTTTACATCCACCAGCGCCGCGAATTGGTTTCCGCTCACGTGGATCTCCAACATGGCCACTTACCAGCTCTTCGGACTGACTAGCGGGTGGCATCACCTGGTCAATGTGCTCTTTCATGCGCTCGCCAGTCTGCTGCTGTTGGCCGCCCTCTACCGGATGACGGGAGCACTCTGGCCGAGCGCATTCGTGGCCTTCCTTTTCGCGCTGCTTCCTCTGCATGTCGAATCCGTAGCCTGGGTCGCGGAGAGAAAGGATGTTCTCTGCGCGTTCTTCTGGTGCCTGACGATGTGGTGTTACGCCCGTTACGCGCAACAGCCCTCGAGGCTCCGGTATTTGTCCGTAGTCCTGGCATTCGGCTGCGGCCTGATGGCAAAGTCGATGATCGTCACCCTGCCGTTTGTGCTGCTGCTGTTGGATCTCTGGCCTCTGCGCCGGGCACGGCGCGTGGGCCTTCTCCGGGAAAAGCTGCCGCTCCTGGGCCTGGCGGCCGCGGTATCTCTGGCTACCTTCGTCTCGCAACGGCAGGGGCACGCGGTTCGGTCTCTGGGTTCTCTGCCTGTCGGGTTGCGGCTGGCGAATGCCGTCTGGACTTACGTGGTGTACATCGGCCGGATGTTTTGGCCGGCGAAGCTGGCCGTGTATTACCCCTACAACCATGACCTGTCCCCCTGGCTCGCGATGGCGGCCGGTGCGCTGCTGGCGGGCATCACCTTCCTGGCGGTTCGCTGGTTTCGCCCTTACCCTTACCTCGCGGTCGGGTGGTTTTGGTATCTCGGCACTCTGGTGCCGGTCATCGGAATCGTGCAGGTGGGAGGACAGTCGTCCGCGGATCGCTACACTTACCTGCCCACGATAGGACTCACGATCATGCTAAGTTGGGGAGCCGTGGACTTAATCAAACGGTTTCCGCGAGCCAGGTCCGCGGTTACCGTCGCGGCGGTAGCTGCCGTTTGCGCCTGCCTCGTACTTACCGTACGCCAGGTAGGATATTGGGCCAATAGCGGATCACTCTTTCAGCACGCCGTGGACGTGACGAAGAACAACTATATCGCAGAGAATAACCTGGCCGATTACTATCTGACACAAAAGCGGACCGAAGACGCCCGGGGGCATGTCATGGAGGCGCTCCGCCTCAATCCGAATTACCCCGAAGCACACGTTAATCTGGCGACCATTCTCCGGCTCACCGGGCAGATGGACGAATCCGAGAAGGAATATCAGGCAGCGCTCACCATCCAGTCGATTAGCATGGAAGCGCACTCCGGATATGGGGCGCTTTTGCTCCGCGAGGGCCGCACCAACGAAGCGCTGCGCGAGTTTGCGCGCGTGGTGGAACTGCGGCCCGAGTACGCCGACGGGCACTACGATCTGGGGAGAGTTCTTGCGGCCGCGGGACGCCGCGACCAGGCTCTGGCCGAGTTTGCCGAAGCCATCCGGCTCCAGCCGGACAACGCCGAGGCTCACCATAGCCTGGGCGTCGCGCTGGCGGGCCGCGGACGATTGAACGAAGCGTTGGTGGAATTCGGCGCCGAAGCCAAGCTCAAGCCCGGGGATGCGAGCGTCCACAACTATCTGGGCATGTTACTCGCGAGCGTGGGGCGGCTCGACGAGGCGGTCGCGCAATATTCGGAGGCGCTGCGCATCCGGCCGGACTTCGATGCCGCTCGGAAAGGCCTGGAAGCCACGGAAGCGCGGCGGGGTAAATAGGCGCCACTACCCTCTTAGCCTCAACACCTGAGCGCAAACTGTCTGCACAAAGTGTGGGGTGGGCAATCTTGGCTGCAAGCCGGCTTTCAGCCTCCTCTTGCCGGGCACGAAGACTCGCCCATGCCGCGGAAGAGCCGCCTGAGGAAAGGCGTCCCCAAAGGGGACCCCGGGCAAGATGGCCCGCTCCACAATTTATACGGAATTGTCGCACGGGTGCAAAGTAGGCGCCATTGGGTAAGAGTGCCTGCGCCACCTGATGGGAGCCGAGGGCCACTACCTATGCTCTTACTGCCCGATACTGCTGCGCCACAGCACCACGGGCCCCAGCAACCCCGAAGGCAGCAGGGGCGAATCGGCGGTGTAAAACTGCTGCGTCGTCAATGTGTACTTCTTCGTCACGCCGGATTGCTCGTCGCCGATCAACCGGTTGACCCACAGATTCGTCACGCGGATCTCCACCGCGTTCGCCCCCGGCTTGAGGGCGTCCGTCACATCCACGCGGAACGGCGCTTTCCACACGATGCCAAGCGCCTTGCCGTTGACCGACACCTCCGCCAGATTTTTCACATCGCCCAAGTCGAGCCACAACCGCGCGTCCTTTTTGAACCAATCGCCCGGCGCCTGGATGGAATTGGTGTAAGTCCCCGCGCCCGAGTAGTACCGCACTCCGGAGTCGCTGTTTTCGTGCCAGGAACGCAGGCTGTCGAGCGTGATCGAGCCGGGCGCGCCGCGGCCCGCTTGAAAATGGACCGTCCACGGGCCATCCACCGCGGCCACCCGCGTTTCCACCAGCTCCGCAATGGTGCGCGACGGCGCTCTGCCACGGTGGAACACCACGAACACCGCGTCCCAGGGATCCAAATGCAGCGGCACGATGACGCGCCCGCCTTCGGTGCGGTAGGATGCCGGCTCGCGCACTCCAGTATCGGCGTGCCACAGCTCGGGAACCATCCCCGTCACGCGGAAGGATGCTTCGACTGTTTCCGCGCGGTTGTTGCGATGGTCCACCCAATAGATCTCCGCCGTCGGCAGGCTGCGGTGAACGAATAACAGGCTGGTATCGGGCTGCGGCTTGGTGTACTCGAAATCCGCCGGCGTCTTCAACGCCGCCTGCGTTTCGGCCAGCACCGCGCCGCCATAGACCACGCCCTTGCCGAAAGCGTGCGCGCCCGTGCCCGGTCCCCAAAGCTGGTCGGCGATGGCGCCGAACTCCGCGTCGCTGTCGCTCAAGCTGGGAGTATCGGTGGGCTTGGAACCCGCTACGGCGGCGCCGGCCTTCACCAGATCGCGAATCTTGCGCAGCACCGGCAGCGACATGTGCTGGCTGTAAGGATCGAGCGCCAGCACCCGATAGCGCATGCCGCTGGGCGTGACGATGCGGCCGTGCGCCACCGAGAGGCGATGAAGGATGGCGTCGGCGTTGATGTAGTCGAAGTTATAACCGGCGGGCACATCCGGCGATTTGCCGGCAAACTCCGCCGTCAGATTGGAGCCTTCTCCGTAGAAGTAGACCACGTCGGCCACGAATTGGCCCTGTTGCAGCAGGTAGGAACTGCGGGTCAGGTAGGTGACCCACGGCTTGGCCAACTCCGCCCAGGTGTCATTGCGGGTGAACCACTGGCCATACGGTCCCAGTCCGAGACCCGGCGCCCGGTCGATCAGCGGTTGATGCACCGAAGTGTGAATCACGAAGCGGTTCAGCCCCATCGCCAGTTCCTTGTCCGCCGTGGGCTTCAGCGTCTCCGGCGACCAGGCCCACGCCCCGTAGCGCGCCGTCAAAGATTCCGCCGCCACCAGATTCTGGCCGTAAATATGGGCCACCGAGGCCGACTCGCGGATGTCGGCGTTGTAGCCGAACTGCTCGCGATCCTGGCCCGGCGTCTGAGTCCACATGGCGCTCATCGGAATGTCGGCGCCGCGCTTGACCTCCATGCCGTCACCGATAAACGCGCGCCCCGATTCGTGCGATTCGCTATACCGTCCCATGCCCCGCTGGTGCAGCAATTCGCCGATCTGGTCGTAGTGGTTCTCGGCCGTCAGTTCGCCGATGGTGATGCGAAAGTCCCAGAGGAAGCGGTCGCTCGCTTCGGAGCTCTCCACCACCCGGCCGGTGAGGGTCGGCAGCCATGGGCGCGGATCGTAACCGCGGCGTTTGGTGAATTCCGCGATCATGTCGTCGGTCCAGTTTTGCACCCCGGCCTCCCAACTGTCCGTGACCACGTATTGCAGTCCGCGCTTGCCCATCAGCGGACCGAGCGTGTCCTGGTACATGCCCAGATAGGTATCCATGTAGTTCTTGACGAAGCCGCGATTGAGCTTATCCACTTCAAGCCCGGTGGCTTCGGGCGAAGCCGGGGAGTTGTGCGCGCCCGTCAGCGAGTAGCCCAGGCGCAGGACCACCCACCGGCCCGCGGGTGGCGTCCAGTCGAGTGTGCCGTCCCGGTGCATTTTGGAGGTCAGGTCGATCACTTCCTCCTTATGGATGGCATCGCCGGCCGCCGCGGCAGGGGTCGCAAACGGATAAAGGTCCGGCGCCGCCACGAAGGCCGCTTTCTCCTCGAAGCGGTTCACGCGCGCGCCGGCGTACAGTGCGAGCAGGGTAATGCGATGCTCCCCGGGGCCGGCGTTGGCCGTGTTGGCGGCCGGCGGCGGACCCGGCGCGCCCGCGGGACGCGGCGGCGGGGTGCGGAAGATCACGCGGAAGAATCGCGCCGTCACCGGCGGGAAAGAGATGGTGTGCGGCACCGCGCCGCCGGTGGGAATCGCAGACACCAGGCGGAACTGCGCGCCGTCGTCGCTCGACTGCAACTCGCGTCCGTTGGCGCCGGCGGCAAACGATCCGGCAGGCGGCCCACCCGCCGTTTGCGCCGCCAGCGTCAGCGCCGACACTCTCTGCGGTTGCGCGAATTCGAACTGAATCCAGGCGCTCTCATTGGCGGCCGCCGCGGGCAAAGTGGAAGGATTCGCCAGGTCGCCGCCGGACAGCGCCGCAAGATCGAAATGGCCGCCGCTGGACGTGATTTGCGCCGGCCGCACCGGTTGATCGGCGTCCGGTTCGCGGTAGGCGATCACCGCCGTGTCGGCATAGAAACTCGCCGTCGAGCCGGCGCGCGGAATATTCTGAAACGGTCCGGTGACCATGGGGGGTTGCGGCAACGAGCCGGTGAACGGCTGGCCGCCGGGTACGCGCGTTTCGCTCCATACCAGCTTCTTCATGGCCTGGGCCGGCTGCACCCACGGACCGCCGGACTCGCTCCAGCCGGGCGAGCCCGCGATGGCCATCTCCAGCCCCAGTTGATCGGCCAACGTGGCAGTATAGCGAAACGCGTCCTTCCACTCCGGAGTCATGTAAACCAGCCGCTTGTCCACCACCTGCGGAGTGTTCAGCGCGGCGTCGAAGTTCTGGAAGCCGCCGATGCCCACGCGCTTCATCCATTCCAGATCGAGCTTGATGCCCTCCTTGGTGATGTTTCCATTCATCCAGTGCCACCAGACACGCGGCTTGGCGCTATCCGGCGGATCCTGGAACCCGCGTTCGAGCGGGTCGACACTCTGCGCGGAGACGGCACAGGCTCCGAGCACGGCTGCGGCCAGGCAGGTCCAGCCAACGTTGCTAAACCGAGGGGACATGACTGTTACTATATCGCCGCGCGGCCCCGCGTGTTCCACCATCAGCGCGCTCCGGATCGCACCACTCCGGGCAAAGCCAGGGCGTGGCGACTCCGGCGCGAGGCGACATAAGCGCTACAGCGGACGTGCCGCGGCGCACGACGCCGCCAGTTCATTTCCGCGCGGGGCACGCAAACCGCATCCACCGCGGCCGCAGCCGCGCGGGAAACAGCCGGCGGACCGCTACCGCCGCGGCATCGCGCCGCGATTCCAGCACGCTCGGATGCAACCAGAGAACCGTCTTTGTTCGAGTCGAAGCGCCAGCGCCAGCGACAAGCCAAAACGGTCGAACCATGCCGCGGCGGCGCGCGGATCCCAGCGCGCAACCGAACCATTCCCGCGCCAGGCGGAACGCCACGGCTTGCAGACGGCGCAGTCCGGGCGGAGGGAGTGCGCGAAATCGCCGATCGTAAGTTCCGGCCTCGATATTCACAAGGGCTCCGATACCACCAGCGTCTACTTCACCGTGAGTGTCGCCGCATTGGAAACTTCTCCGCTCGGATTGGTCACCTGCACCGCCAGCGACTTCGCGCCGGCCGCCACGGCCACCGTCACCTTCAACTGCGAGGCGCTCACAAATGTCACCTGGCTGCCTGAATACGACGAGCTTCCTACCGTCACTTTCAGGCCCGTGCCGGACTGGAAGTTCGTGCCGTTAATTGTCAGCACTTGCGCCGCCGCCGAACCCGTCATGGGGTTAGGCGTCAGCGACGTGATGGTGGGCACCGGCGGCGCGTTCACCTGGAAGTTGACGCTGTTGGACGCTCCACCGTTGGAGTTCACCACCTGTACCGCGTAAGTATGCGTGGTGAGCCCGGTGACGATATTCACCTGGAGCTGGGTGGGCGTCAACGAAGCCAGTTGGCTGGCCGTAATCGCGGTCGACCCGATCGATAGCCTCAATCCCGGCAGGAAGCCGCTCCCATTGATGGTCAGGGTCTGGCCGGAGTTCGAGCCGGTCATGGGGTTCGGATTCAAAGTGGTGATTGCCGGCGCGACGACGGGGGCGTTCACCGTCAGGTTCACCGCGTTGCTCGCCTGGCCATTCGGATTGGTCACCTTTACGGACAGGATTTGGGCGCCGACGCCCACATTGACGCTCACCACCAGTTGCGAACTGCTCACGAAGCTGATCTGCGAACCCGAGTAAGTGACCGCTCCCACGGCCGCCTTCAACCCGCTGCCGGCCGCGAAGCCGGAGCCGTTGATCGTCAGGTTCTGGCTCGACGCCGAACCGGTCATCGGATTAGGCGTCAGACTGGCGATGGCTGGCGCCACGGCCGGCGCGTTCACCGTCAGGCTCACCGTGTTGGTGGCCTGCCCATTCGGATTGGTCACCTGTACCGGCAGGCTTTGGGCGCTGGCGCCCACAGTGACGCTCACCACCAGTTGCGAACTGCTCACGAAGCTGATCTGCGAGCCCGAATAAGTGACCGTTCCCACGGTCGCCTTCAACCCGCTGCCGGCCGCGAAGCCGGAGCCGTTGATGGTCAGGTTCTGGTTCGACGCCGAACCGGTCATCGGATTAGGGGTCAGACTGGCGATGGCTGGCGCCCCGGCCGGCGCGTTCACCGTCAGGCTCACCGTATTGGTGGCGCTGACGCTCGGAAGGGTCACCTGTACCGGCAGGCTTTGGGCGCTGACGCCCACGTTGACGCTCACCACCAGTTGCGAACTGCTCACGAAACTGACCTGCGAACCCGAATAAGTGACCGTACCCACGGTCGCCTTCAAACCGCTGCCGGCCACGAAGCCGGAGCCGTTGATCGTCAGGTTCTGGTTCGACGCCGAACCGGTCATCGGATTAGGGGTCAGACTGGCGATGGCCGGCGCCCCGGCCGGCGCGTTCACCGTCAGGCTCACCGTATTGGTGGCGCTGCCGCTCGGAAGGGTCACCTGTACCGGCAGGCTTTGGGCGCTGGCGCCCACATTGACGCTCACCACCAGTTGCGAACTGCTCACGAAACTGACCTGCGAACCCGAATAAGTGACCGTACCCACGGTCGCCTTCAAACCGCTGCCGGCCACGAAGCCGGAGCCGTTAATGGTCAGGTTCTGGCTCGACGCCGAACCGGTCATGGGATTCGGGCTGAGCGTAGTGATGCTGGGCCCCGCCGGCGTGCCTCCCCAATTGGTGACCAGCGCATTGGCGTCCACCGAACCCAAACCGGTTGCCAGATCGTAGCCCGCGCCCGCGCTGTAACCGTTCATCTTGCCGACATTGCTGCTGGGCGCCGCTGCCGAGCAATTGGCCGAACCGCCGGCGCACGGCACCGCATTGCTGCCCGTGGTGACATCATGGTAGACCGAAGGAACCTGCGACGCCAGCGCATAGAATTTGCCGTTTGGGTTGCCGTTGGTGGCGTGTGTGTACTGATTGACGATGGACATCAGGCCGGCAAATGACGGCGTAGAGGCCGACGTGCCGCCCACCAGGTACAGCGAACCTTCCTGCTCGATCACGTAGCCGTCGTGTCCCGCAGCCGTCAGAGAAACGTCCGGAGTCAGGCGCATCGTGCCGCTGGGAACGCCCGGTCCCGCCTGCCAACTCGGACGCGGCCACACCGTGCTGGCTCCGCCCCCGCCCGCGTAGAGACTGTTGCTCGAAGCTCCGGTCGTATAGCTGCTCTCGTTCCAAGCCATCTCGGGGATGTAACCTTTGGCCGACGCCATCTGGCTGTTGTTCGAAGCGTTCCAGTAGGTGGACGGTGAGGCGGTATCGTTGAACTCGGTGCCCCCTACGGCCACGTTGTACGGGGTGGAAGCCAGCCCGTTCACTCCGTACCCCTGGCTGGCCGGCTGGGTGTTATCCGCTCCGGCGCTCGTCGCCGAATACGGCACGTCGCAGCCCGCCGAACCGCTGTCCCCGATGGCCACGAAGACCGCGATTCCCTCGGCGGCCGCCTGCTGCCACAGACTGCCGTAGAACTGGTTGCCGCTGCCCATCTGCGCTTCGCAAAGCCCGTAGCTCAGGCTCATCACCGGGGCGGTGGCGTGGTTCACGATGTACTGCGCCGAGAGCGTGATGCCATCGGAACTATTGGTGCTGGCGGAAGTCACGAATACGATGCTGGCTCCTTTGGCCACCGCGCCCGCCCACTCCACGTCCAGATCGGCTTCGGTCTCTTCGCCGGGAATAATGCCTGGGTCCTTGCCGTTGACGATGATCGTGGGGTTATTCGCCGGCAGGCCGAACATGGAACGGAAGCCGGTGACGTCGCTCAGCTTGATATCGGTCTCGCCGATAATGGCGACTTTCTGCCCCGTGCCGTCGTACCCGGCGGTCCACAAGGGGGCCAGGTTATAGATGGCCGCAAAGTCATAGGGCGCCAAGCCGTGCAGGCCGCCGTTGAAATCGGCCTGCGGAGCGATGGGCGAGTGAATGATGTGGTGCAGCGGGCGGGCGCCGAAATCGTGCAGCGAAGCCACTCCCGCCACCACCGGCGCTAATGCCTCCGGGATGGAGATGTCCGTCGAGTTGGCGATGTGCCGCTCGCCGTTCCATTCGTACCGGTTGATTTGCGTGTGGAACGCGGCCTCCACCTGCCGGGCGGCGCCGCTGAATTCGATCGCGCGCCGGCCGGCCGCGACTTCCGTCACCTGGAATCCCTGGGACTGGAGCCAGGCGGTAATCACGTCGAGATCGGGCTTCGCCGGACCGAACTGCTCCCCGAACTGTTCCGACGTGAGCCACGCATGATAGCGCGGCGAGGAGGGATCCAGTTGGTCTGCCAGGAGTTGCTCGAGCGCCGCTTCCTGTTCCGAGCTGCTCCGCAGTTGCAACAGCATGCGGTCCATGGCTAAGCTGCCGGGCGCGCGGCCAATCTGCGTGGCTAGCGCAACCGCCGGATGGGTACTGCCTGGTATGCGCACGACAGCGCCGTTATCCGGGTGCTCGACGATTCTCGGCTCCACCTGGGCCGCCAGAAACGCTTGCGAAAGAAAGAGCAGGGAAATGAGGGGTACTGCAATTCCGGACGGTCTCGGAGACATGCTACGAACTCCTGTGAGGATAGGCTCCCGGAGACCGTAGGACGCAACCGAATTGTGTGGTTAACGCTGGACAACAGGTAATGGTCTCCGCATGGGGCAGTTCTCACGCCCCATGGAGACCTTATCGGTTCAAGCGCCGGAAATTTGAGACAAAAAGATTTTAGCCGCCGAGGAACGCCGATCAGACTTGGTTTTATCTGCGTTTATCTGCGTTCATCCGCGGCTCATAGTGTTTCTTGATTTTCGCGAGCTAGCCCAGCCGCGAGTTATTTCACCACGCCGCCACGCCCCCCGGCGGCAGCGGCGCCGGCGGCCGGAGCGGCCGGAAGGAACTTGGGATCGAGAATCCTGTCGATCTCGTCCCGCGAGGCTTCCAGATGGGCCTTGGTTTCATGATCCGTGGTCTTCGCGATCGCGGCCACGATGGCCCCTTTGAGCGCGCGCAGTTCGGCGCGATACATGGGCTTCTCGTCGCCCGGAGCGCCGGCGCCCCGTCCCCCACGGCCGCCGCCACCGCCCGCCGGCGCTTCGACCGCGGCAGCTACTGGCGGCGGATTCAGCTTGCCGTTCACCAGCGTCAGGTACGATCGCTGCAAACCGCGCCGGTAAGCGTCGATCCTCACCTGCGGATTATCCAGTTCTTTCCAGACGCCCTTGCGGACCGAGGACAGGAATTCCACCGGCGAATAGGTCCGCGCGCCGTCCAGCGTCTCCTGCTCGATCAGCCGTCCGAAACGGGCGCTGTTCAGCAGGCTGGTCAGCACCGATTGTTGCGCGCTGTGGATGCGGTCCAGCACGCCCACGGCTTCGATGCGCCGCAAAATCTCCTCATCCACCATCCACATGGGAGTGGTAAAGGCGTTATCCACCAGGAACTTCACCGCCTCGGCCTGGCGCTCTTTTTCCACCAGGCTGAAAATCCGGCCTTCCTGCCCAACCACCTTTTCCTGGCTATTGAATCCGCCCACGATCTGGGTCACGTGATTCATCTCGGTCTGCCACTGGCTGATCACCCGGCCGTACATTTCGGAGAGATCGTCGTACGTCTCGCCGTCCTTCCAGGCAGTGGCCGTCATCAGCATCTTGGCCACGCGCTGCAGATTCTTCACTCCCAGGGCAGTGGCCTTCACCGCATCGGCGTCGCCCACCGCTTCGGTCTCGTCGCCGGGGTCGGAATTAGCCGCATTAGCGGTGGAGAATCGCAGCCACGGCTTGTCGCCCTGTTCTTTGGACCACTTGTTGAGCGTGGGCTTCTCTTCGTCCGCGGTCTTGGCGCCGGGAATCGGAGTGTACCCCCACCTGGTGGCCCAGATGTCGTAGGGTCCGATGCGCGGCACCAGGTCTTCCACCGCGATATGGTCTTCGGGTTGCGCCACGTAATTGAAGCGCGAATAATCCATGATGGATGGCGTGTGGCCCATTTCGTGGACCCATTTCGCGTCGCGAATCTTCTCGAAGGGATATTCCGAGCTGGCCTTCATATTGTGCTGGAAGCCCAGGGTATGGCCCACTTCGTGGCACACCACGTATTCCAGCAACCGGCCCATGAGATCTTCAGGCAACGGCAGTTTCTGCGCCCGCGGGTCGAGCGGCCCCACCTGCGTGAAATACCAGTCGCGCGCCAGCACCATCACGTTGTGATAGAACTGAATGTCGGCGTTCAGAATCTCTCCCGTCCGAGTCCAACGGCTGCGCAGAGACCCGCCAAAACTAAAAGGGTCTTTCGGTTCATGGCTTCTCCTCTAAGAATAAGGGTGACGTTTATCTTATCAGTATGGGAGAGTTCGCCGCAGGCGCCGCCTCAGCGTTGAACAATCCCTTTTGGTACACTAGAAAAAGTTATGGGAATTCCGAATGTAAAGCGGTTCCGGCCCTTCTGCCCGACCTGCAACGATAGTTTCACCTTGATGTCCGTCCTACCGAAGGACGCGAATGTCGACAAGTACCTGGCGGAAGCCGTGGCGCGCCACGATCACAAGGCCTTCAACGAAGCCAAATTGCTTCACCTCAAGGTGCGCGTCGGCCAGCAGAAACAGAAGAAGGCCAAATAGTTACATCCTGCTCTGCAGGGTACGCAGGGCTCGCAAACCCTCTTGTGCCACCGCGGGGTCGTTGTCTTTGCTCAGGGTCTCGAGTGGGGCGACGCTCCCGCTGTCGCCACTACGGGCCAACACGCGGGCCAAGCCAATCTTCTCGTCTTTAGTCCCGGTCCCCAGCGGGGCGTAGAGCGCCTGACGCACCGCCGAATCGCGCGCCAACTCCACCAGGAACGGGAATGCCACGCCGTTATACGACGCGGAATTCAAGTTGTTGATGAGAAACCGCAGCGGGCTGAATTCGCTCAGTTCGTTCTTGCCTAACATCACCTGCGCGAAAGCCAGCGATAGACGGGGCGCCGTTTTCCCCTCTTCCTGCCAGGCCTTCTGAATCATCGGCAGATCGGCCGGATCGCGCAATCGCGCATAGCCTTCGGCGGCGGCGGCGCGCAGGCGATCGTCCTTATCGTGCATATATACGGCATATAAATTACGGCTCTCCGGCATCGGCAGCATGGCGATGGCGGTGAGCGCTTCGCGTTTTACCTTGGCGTCGCGAGCGCGGTTGAGCGCGTCGACCAGGTCGGGCACGGCAGCCTTATTGAGCAACACGCCGGTGGTCTGAATGGCCGCGATCTGCACCTTGGGGTCGAGATCGTGGAGCCGGAAGGCGATGCTCGGGCCGGTCGATTCGTCGCGAATCTTCTGCAGGGCCACCAGCGATTCGTAGATGACGTCGGTATCTTTGGAGTGGACGGCTTCCACCAATTCCGGGACGGCGGCGCGGCCGCGCAGGATGCCTTCGGCGTGGGCGGCATTGGCGCGCGCGTCCGCGTTGACGCCGCCCTTTACCAGCTTGGCGATGGCGGAAATCACGTCGGGGCGCACCGTCACGTAACCGTCGATCACCAGGTCGTTGGTGTCGGTGAACTTGCCCTTGATGGTGGTGCCGACCTTCCGCAGCGAGCCGCTCAGGCCGGTCTTGACGTAGCCCGGCGAGTAGAAGTTGACCAGCCCGTCGGTGGCGAGCACCTGCATCTCGGGGTCGTCGTCCTGGGTGGCGAGAATCAGCGGGTCGAGACTCGCGGCGGTGCCGACTTCGGTGAGTTGTTTGACCGCTTCGGCGCGGACATCGGGGGGCTGGTTCTTGAGGTATTGCCGCAGCTTGGGGATGGCGTTGGCGCCGCCTTTAGCCACCTCGCGGACATCTTTGGGTTTGACATCCTGGGCGGCCACGGGAAGCAGCGAGGCAAACACGAAGAGAATGGCTGAGAGTGCGCGCATACTTCTAATGTAGCGCGCTATGGTGGGCAAGCCACAGCACGATGCCACTTGG